>JADMIO011721385.1_pt1 | contig 107736 bp, 82 predicted proteins | sample 8958161 | NCBI WGS metagenome assembly JADMIO01 (sample SAMN16585339, study PRJNA669376) | soil metagenome | isolation source: Crop rotation soil | place: USA: Cullars Rotation, Alabama | collected 2011
GCCGCGACTTCAAGTCACGTGAATTCCAAGCTTCGGATCCCACTGTGCTGGAAAGATCGTGACCAATTTCTTGCCAGGCATGAGATGACAGGTCTTTATCCAGTTTGGGAGCGAAATACAACTGAGCTTATCAAGGAGTTCATTAAGCTCGGATTTAAAGCCGTTGTGAGCTGCGTGGATTCGAAGACTCTCGATCGATCATTTGCGGGGAAGACCATCGATGAAGAGTTTATCTCGTCGCTTCCGGCGAATGTTGACCCTTGTGGCGAGAACGGAGAGTTTCACACTTTTGTTTTTGACGGCCCGAACTTTGCTCGCCCGGTGGAGTTTGCACTTGGCGAAACGATCTTGCGGGAAGGTTTCTGGTTGTGCGATCTATATTGAGTTCTGCCGATCGAATAGCGCTAAGTTGAAGATGCAGAGCCAAACTACCTCGAAGTTCTTGTTGTAAACTTGCTGTAATCTTCTCTGCGTATATGCGCCGGAGTGCGTTATGTTCTGCTCAAACGCCTGTGTTCCCGCGGAAAATGATGGTTTATTCTTTGGAAGGCGTTGTATGCAGTGGCGAATTCAGGATTCATAACCCAAGGTCGCGGTTCGATCCCGCCCCCCGCTACCAACTTCCAATCAGTTTTATGACTTAACGTCAGAGTTCGAGTCGCAATCAAAATTGTCCGATGACGTTTCGGTACTGGTAAGACTGATCTGTGCGGCGTCGTTCATGCCTCGAGTAGAGAAACTTGTCAGCCCTTCAATGAGAAGTAACGTAACTATACTTTCCGAATGGCACTTCAAAGTGAACGCCTAAGAACTCAACCGCAAACCGAAGAGCGGCGATCATTATCAGCGACATTAGATCAGCGCGCGTCCGCGCACTAATGAGGACGATCATTGCTGTCAGCGTCAAGAAGAGAGCAGCAAGCCATCGCTGATTTGCACTAGCAACTCCGTGCCAACTTTGAGCGACGCCGCCAATCCAGAGAACTGCGTAACAACACGTTAGCGACAGGAGTGCAGCGTGCCGCCCCGTAATCTGTTTCCTGGTCCAAGCCATTGAGCTCATCCTTCGTGTCTGCCGATAAGCTCGCAAGCTATCTTTGCTGAGAGCAGCACGGTTGGGGTTCCGCCTCCTGGATGAGAGCTACCGCCGGGTCGATAAAGCCCGCGCAAACCTCCGACCTTTAACAATCTCTTTCCTCGAAAGATTCGTCAGCGCTCGTTCATTTGAGTCTCAGCATCGATCTGCTAAATTGAGATACGAATGACTACGCCACCTTTGGGACGTCTGGAGAAAGTAGATCTGCGAACCGCATGGCTCGGCGAGTCAACCCATTTCACTCCATGGCTTGCTCAGTCGGAAAACTTGAAGCTCCTTGGCGACACGGTAGGCATCGATCTGGAATTCGAAGCGACGGAAAAAGAGGTTGGTCCATTTCGCGCAGACATACTCTGCAAAGACACTCTGGACGGATCGTGGGTGCTCATCGAAAACCAACTGGAAAGAACTGACCACAGTCATTTGGGCCAGCTATTAACCTACGCGTCCGGCCTCGAGACTGTGACGATTATTTGGATTGCTCAAAACTTCGCAGAAGAACATCGCGCCACCTTGGATTGGCTTAATGAAATCACGAATGAGAGATTTGCATTCTTCGGGCTCGAGATTGAGTTGTGGCGGATCGGCAATTCGGCAATCGCACCAAAATTCAACATGGTGTCGAAACCCAATGACTGGTCCAAGAGTGTTCGAACGTCGGCGGCGAAGGCAACCGAACTATCCGACGTGAAAAGAACACAACTGGAATTTTGGACCGCCTTCAAGAGTTACATGGATGAGCACAGTCACATTCGCTGTCCTAAACCCGCACCCCAACCATGGATGAATCATTCAATCGGAAAAAGTGGTTTTGGCCTAACATCAATTGCCTCGACATGGAGTTCCGACACTCAAACCTGGGATCCCGAGCTTAGAGTTGAGTTCTATGTAAGTGGTCCAGAAGGACGCAAATATTTTGAGCTGTTGCAGGCTCAGAGAGCTGAAATCGAAAGGGAGATAGGGCAGCCGCTGGTCTGGTCTGCGCCTCCTGAGAAACAGACATCCAAAGCTTTTATAAGGCGACCTACCAACTTCCTTGATCATTCTCAGTGGTCGCTCCAGCACGACTGGTTGCGAGAAAATCTCGAGAGGTTTCGTAACGCCTTTGCTTTTCGTATCAAGCAGGTTGAGAATTCCTCAGTTCTCACTTCAACACTCGAACGCAGTCGTATTGGTGAGGAGTGAGTGAAACGTCGATGGAAATCACGCTACCCGAGAGATCAAGCCCATCATGTACTTTCTCGGTTTCGACCCCGGCGGCAAAAAGCAATTCGGATGGTGCAAAGCTGAACTCGCGCAAACCGGCGAGTTGAACATCCTGGAATTGGGAACTGCCAACGATGCCGTTGGAGCAGTTTCCGCCGCAACCCGAAACATCTCCAACAGCGATCAGGTTGCCGGCATTGGCATCGACAGTCCCTTGTATTGGGTTATCGAAGGACGAAGACGTGCCGACGAATTGGTACGTTCGGAGATGAAGCGTGCTGGGGCGAGATATGCGAACGGAACTGTACAGCAAGTGAATTCATTGCGAGGCGCGTGTCTTGTTCAGGGAATAATGACTGCACATCTCCTTCGCTCAAAGTTCCCCGCAGTCCGCATTACTGAGACCCATCCCAAGGCTCTCCTCTGGCTCATCGCAGTAGCAAACAATAGCCTGCGGGCAGTTGACGTAAGAATGTCGCATCTTGCGGGATTTATCAGTGGCGGCACAGATAATATTTCTGAACACGAGCGCGACGCAGCCCTGGGAGCCGTCGCCGCATGGTCCATGGTCGAAAACAAACTGAATTGGAAAAATCTCTACTTAATGGAAGAGCAGACGTTTGTCCCTGTTCCGCCTGTAGAATACTGGATGCCGATTCATGACGTTTCAGTGATGGGTTGACTCCGATGACTATAAGCTGCATTGTTTGACACTCCGTCCGAGCGGTGCTAACAATTACAACGTCCAGAACTCGTTTCCTCAGGCGCTGATGATTCTCATGCTTAAGACTCGCTAAGCTGCAGACAGTAATAACAAGCTCTTACTACTCATCAACCCCTTACCTAAGGAGACTTTTAATGACTCACATAAAATGCTCCCAATGTGGCCTCAACAATTCCGTCGATGTTCAGGTCTGCGAGCGTTGTGACGCGTCACTCGATCACAGCCCGTCACTCGACAGCCAGCCTGAGCCCGTCACAACTCCACCCACGCAACCTGATTTCCCGGTCCTGCTCACTCTGAGCGGCAGTGCGCCCGCATATTCGAAAACATTGAAAGCCATCATTGCCGTCATCATCACGCTTGCCGTCGGTGGTGGAGCGTGGGCGGTATACATTAAAACCAGAGGCAAAGCGCCAGCAGGGAAGCGGAGGCAGTTAGTCGAACGCACTGTCGATGAGCGCACGCGCGACGCGGTGCTCTCCTGCCTCGCGCAACCCGGCTTCGTTGGGACAAAAGTTTCCGAGCAGGTCCTTGGTCCAGTGCGCCTCGAGATGTGGCAAATTCCTGACAGGGAGGTCTACTTCTCCGCGCCTGCACCCGAGAAGCTGGGTGAGCCGTTCGATACGCTCATCGCGCGGTTCGTCATCGACTCAAAACGGATTGTCATGGCCGAGGACGACGGCAACGGCCGTCTCCGCCTCGGCAAATACTCACTCCTTCGCTCACCGGAAAAGAACCTGCTCTTCAAGACACCGCTGGACAACATTAAGTTTGATAACGGCACTGTCCTGAAGTTTCCATTCAAGCAGGTGACCTACACACTCGACATGCGCGAGTTGGAAGACTTCCTCCGCAACAAAAGCATTTTCGGCGGCCGGATGAACGCACGGATGGAACAGACCCGAGCCGGAGTGCCTGTGATCTTCGCGAACCACGGAGCCTTCGTCGCTAGCCCACAAGAGACTTCGCTGCGACGCTTCGTCGACGATCTAACGCGCGACATCCCGCCTGACTCTCAAGGTGCGCGCGAGGCCCGCGTGCAACGTGTGCTCGATTTCGTCTCGAATGAGATCAAGTACGACTTCCGCGAGACGACTTATAAGTTCGAGTTGTTGAAGAGACCAGACGAGGTGCTGATGTCTGGAGAGTCGGACTGCAGCAACAAGGCCATCCTGCTTGGCTCGTTATTGGAGCAACTCGGTGAAGACTACCTCTTCGTGTACACGCCCGATCACATCACCGTGGCGGTGAAGCAAGGTAACTTTCCAGCGAGCAACGGTCTCTTTCTCGCCTGGCAAGGACAGGTCTGGCTCATCGCCGAAGGCACCGCACCTGGCTTCCGCATCGGCGTCGATCACGTGCAGCAGGAGGCACACCTGAAGCAATTCCGACACGTACAGCGACCCCGAGATCGAGACATAATCTTCGACCTCGCCACCGGCCACCAGTTGTCATTTCAATAGTCAACGGCGGGGACCATCGTTCCCTATTCGGAACAAGATAAAGCTGATAGAAATTCCGGCGACAAACACTACCACTACCTCGATACGCGGCCGTGGGGACCGTCATCCATCGAGGAGCCACAGGCTCCATCCAATATGCGCTGCCGAGCCACCAGGCCTTAACCAAGAAAGCGATTACGGCTATCAGTAGACCAATCTTCACGACCCGCGGAAACCATGGATTCAGCCGCAGTAAGTCTTTCCAGATTGATCGCAGAAGCCACATGTTGCAACGCTTCCGAGCAAATCTGATTGTAAGACCATTCCCAACTACTGGCCGTAATTAGGTAGTGGGTAAAGCGTGTTGCTACAACCTGCGAAGCAGGTAACAGCATAAAGCCTGGGCGCAAGCCCCAGGATCGAATTACACAATTCAAATGGAGCCCGCGTAGTGGGCGACAGCGCAGAGCCCTGACGGCTGCCGCCCATTTTCATGGGCTGACGAATCCTTTGGCTGGGCCGTCCTGGGGCTTGCGCCGCAGGCTTTATGCTGTCACCTGCTTCGCAGGTTTGTAGCAACACGCTATTACCCCACTACTGGCCATAATTACGGCCAATTGACAGCACCGGAAATCGCATGTAGGATTCGCCGCGCTTTGTAGCCTCATTTGTGTCGAAGCAATAGTTAGTTAAGTGTTCGAGGTGAATGAGTCGGTGGGATCCACGTAGTGATCTCTTCACTCAGCTCTGCTTTGCAGCGGCCGCCCAGGCTTCCAACCACTAACTGAAACTTAAAAACTCCGCGGTTTACTCTGCCCGGATACCAATTACAACTGCGCCGGACGGAAGTGCGCCCGGCTTTGCACGTCGAACTGTGTCCGACGCCGAAAAGGAATCATGAAAAAAGCTCAGAACACCCGCCAGCTAGTTGCCACCCTTTTAGCTCTCTTAATTTTCATACAGCCCATAGCAGCCATGGCTGCGGTCCATTCGTCGAAAGCCACCGCCGCACCTGAGCACAGCAACACTGACGCTGTGCCTTATAAACCGGCGGCTGAAGCGCCAGCCGCGCCGCAAAGCAGCAGCTTCGGCGTCGAGCTCACTGCGCTGAACACCGCGTTCACGAATCACTTCGGCATCGACTATCACCAGCGGACCAGGAAAGTCGTCGTCTCGGCCAATGCGAACGCCGGACAGCCCAACAACTTCGAGTTGATTCAAGCCGACGGCGCACATGCAAACTTCTCAAACGTGAGCGGCGTGAGTGGTGCATTGAAGATCGCCACCGCCCGTGATGACGGTTTCGGCGTCAGTCTCGCCGGCTTCAAGCCCGGCGATCTGTTTACCAGCACAGACGCACCTGGCGTAGTTGCACGTGTCGCAAGCGACGGCAGCAGCGTGCAGAACCCGTGGGCCACACTAACCGGTGAAACAGGACTCGTGACCGGCCTTTACGTCGATCGAACCGGAATTTACGGCGGCGACGTGATCGCCGTCACGACGACGGGCGGCATCTGGCGGATCAACTCTACCGGGATCGCGACACAGGTGGCTTTACTCGGAACCGCCCTGACCGGCGTCACGACGATCCCCGACGCTCCAGAGAAGTACGGCGCGTGGTCGGGCAAGATCCTCGTCGGCGCGAAAGAGCAGGGGCTTCTTTACACCGTTGACGCGAGTGGCGGCGTTGTTACCTACACGCTCGGTTTGAATCCCGCTGACATCCGCCTGATCCCCGCGCACGAAAACTTCTACGGCGTCGATCCAGTCAGCAGGAAAATCTGGGGCGCGCCCGCGGCCGCCTTCGCCGATATGATCGGCGACGTCCTCATCGCGGAATCATCCGGCATGCTCACGCATGTTCGCTGGACCGGCACAGCATTCGAAACACATCACCTCGCGCAGGTTCCACAGCTCGCGCAAATCGCATTCGCGCCCGCGGGCATCGCGGAGATCCACGGCGTCAAACAGGTCTTCGATAACCTCGCCGTCGTGCGGCATGCGCCCGAGCTCAGCGACGGTCGCGTCGAGGGCGCGCTCTGGCAGCTACTCGGCGAGAACATCACGATGGCCGGCAATTCCATCATCACTTCAGATCTACTCGTCCCCGGCACGCCGACAGTTTCGATCGTCGACGGACACCCGACATTCGCCGGCGTTATCGAAGGAAGCGACAGCACACAGCCGTCAAACTATCAATTGAACTTAAGCGGCAACGCGTCGCTGCGATTTCTGATCACGCGTACTGATCCGATGACGTTGACTCCGGTCGCAGCACCGCCGCCACCGGCTGGAACACGCATTGTCTCCGTAACACAGGCGGGCCAAAATATCGGCGACTTCGCGACTGTGCGTGACCTGTCGCTTTCAGGAAACGCGGGAGCCGTTATCGTCCCAGCCGGCACTTACGGAAAACTGTCAGCCTCGAGTCGCACGGCTTTCGTTTTAGGCATCGCAAACGCGACTGAGCCGTCGATCTACAATCTCGAAGAGTTGAATCTCTCCGGCAGCAGCGAGCTCCGTCTCGCTGGTCCAGTCACCCTCAACGTAAAAAACAAAGTAACTCTCGTGGGCTCGACCGTGGGTGCGGCGGATAATCCGAAGCGCCTGTCGTTGAGAATCGCCGGTACCGCGGGACTGAGCGTGAGCGGCGGAGCTGTGCTCTACGGAATCGTGCGCGCTCCGGCAGGTCTCGTGACGATCACTGGCAAGTCGCGTGTGCGCGGTACGGTGAGTTGCGATCGATTACAGATCAACGGCAACGGCGTCCTGCAGATTACCGAGAACGACGTTCCGTTACCGCCGGTCAATCGTCCGCCCCTCGTCGATGCCGGACCGGATCAGACCATCACGCTGCCAACTGACACAGCCAGCTTGAGCGCTACTGCAACCGACGATGGTTTGCCGGCAAACAGCAGCCTCACCGCATCATGGCGGAAAGTCAGCGGTCCCGGCACGGTTACGTTCGCAGACGCGAGCAGCTTGACGACGAGCGCGACCTTCGTCGATCCGGGTGATTACGTAATCGAGTTGAAAGTCTCTGACGGCCTACTCTTCAGCACTGACACGCTCACGATCACAGTCATCCCACGCAATCAGCCGCCGACAGTCGAGGCTGGACCAGATCAGGAGATCGAGTTACCAAACTCCGCCACCTTGAACGGATCAGTTAGCGATGACGCACTGCCGCGAGGCGCAACCGTGACCGTGAACTGGAGCGTTGCTAGTGGTCCAGGCAATGTCACCTTCGCTGATGCAAACGCGGCGACCACAACCGCGACGTTCAGCGCGCCGGGATCTTACATACTCAAGCTAACAGCCAACGACACCGAGTTCACGATCGAAGATCAGCTCACGATTACGGTCTATCCAGAGAACCAGCCGCCGACGGCCAATGCCGGACAAGATCAGACCATACGTCTGCCTAACCTCGCGCCTCTGCACGGGGTGGTGACCGACGACGGTTTTCCGCACGGCAGCACACTCACCTCGACATGGACGCAGGTGAGTGGACCAGCCGCAGTCTCTTTCGCGGACGCGTCCGCCGCTGACACGACCGCGACCTTCACAGTCGCGGGTTCGTACGTACTCAGACTCACCGCGAACGATTCCCGATTTACTGCCAGCGACGACGTCACGATCACAGTGCTTCCGGCGAACGAAGCCCCAGTCGTTAACGCCGGTATCGACCGCACCGCTGCGTGGCCAGGTGGTCTCGAACTGCAGGGAACTGTTACGGACGATGGTTTACCAAACGGCAGTACGCTCAACGGCAACTGGTCCGTCGTGACCGCGCCTGGCAAAGTCTCGTTTGCTGACTCGCATTCGCCCACGACTTCTGTCACCTTCGGCGCGCCCGGCGTCTACGTCTTAAGACTCTCAGCTACCGATTCAGAGTTCTCATCGAGCGACGACGTGACCATTAGCCTGAGCCAGTTCAACCAGGCTCCAGTGGTGAACGCAGGACCAGATCAACTGATCACGCTTCCCGCCTGCGCCGCGCTTTCAGGTTCAGCCACGGACGACGGACTGCCAACCGGCAGCACGCTTTCCTACAGATGGATCAAAGTCAGTGGACCAGGCACGGTCGCATTTGCCGATGCCTCGTCGGCGATAACCAATGCCTGCTTCAGCGCGAGCGGCACTTACGTGCTCAGGCTGACAGCCAGCGACTCCGGTCTCGCCGGAAACGACAACCTCACGGTAACGGTCAATACCGCGCCGCACATCACGTCGCAACCGGTCCTGACTTATCAACCGCCGACAACCGCGCCTTCAGCAATCGTTCTCAACGCGACGGTAAGAGACTTCCGAGACACGCATCCCGACTTCGAGAAGGGAATCTCCGGCCTCGTCACTGGTCTCGTCCAAACCCAGCTCGGACCAGACAGCAAGCCGATCTACGTTGGTCCAAACGGTCGCGGCGCGATCTCCAGCACCGCCAGTTTCAACCAGTGGTACAACGACGATGCCACTGTGAACTCGAAGACGGTCGTGCCGGTCGTACTCGGCGAGACCGCACCGGGCTCGGGTGTTTACTCGTTCCAGTCGAACGCATTCTTCCCGATTGACGGCCAGCTATTCGGCAATCAGGGTCGCGTCCACAATTATCACTTCACGCTCGAGCTGCACACGAATTTCACTTACCGCGGCGGCGAAGTCTTTCAGTTCACGGGCGACGACGATATCTGGGTCTTCATCAACAATCGTTTGGTCGTCGATCTCGGAGGAGTTCACGGCGCAGCCTCGGGCTCCGTTAACCTCGACACTCTCGGTCTGACTCCAAACAGCACCTACGCCTTCGATTTCTTCTTCGCTGAACGGCATACGACTGACTCGAACTTCCGTCTGACAACGAGCATCGGCCTTGCGCCGGACCAACAGTATAAGTACCAGGTTCAGGCTGTTGACGCTGACAACGAACCACTTGTCTACAGTCTGCTGACAGCGCCAGAGGGGATGCAGATCAATTCCGCTACCGGACTGATCACGTGGAATCCAGGAATCAGCCAGGTTGGACCGCACGATGTGGTGGTCAAAGTTGCAGACCCGCGTGGCGGATTCGACACGCAGAGTTTCACTGTGACCGTCGTCGATCCACGCAACAAAGCGCCACTCGTCAGCGCGGGACCTGATCAGACGATCACATTGCCCGCGACAGCGAACCTCGTGGGCACAGTCACTGACGACGGTCTGCCCGCGGGCACGACGTCTGTTGTTTCGTGGAGCGTTGTGAGTGGACCAGGAACAGTTGTCTTCGGTAACGGCAACTCTCCGACGACGACCGCCAGCTTCAGCAAAGGCGGCACGTACGTCTTACGACTGACGGCAAACGATTCCGCGTTACTCAGCTCGGATGACGTTACTGTCACTGTCATCCAACTCAATGCAGCTCCAACAGTCAGCGCCGGCGACGATCAAACGATCACGCTGCCGGATACAGCGACGCTGAACGGCTCAGTTATTGACGACGGGCTGCCAACCAACGTCATCACTACGACGTGGAGTTTTGTGAGTGGTCCAGCCGCAGTCACGTTCGGCAACGCGAATCAAGTTACAACGACAGCCACATTCACCGTGCCTGGCACTTACGTGCTTCGACTCACGGCCAGCGATTCACAGTTGAGCGCGAGTGACGACGTCACGATCACAGTCAATCCATATCCATGCATCAAGCCGCCTAAGGGTCTTGTCAGTTGGTGGCCCGGTGACGGCAACTACGACGAGCTGGTCAGCGCAAACAACGGCAATCCCGCAACGGGCGCGACGTTCGTTCCCGGAATGGTGGCCCAGTCGTTCAGCTTCAACGGTACTTCAACAAGTGGCTTCTCAGTGCCTGATTCCAAGAGTCTCAAATTCACCGGCGCGCTCAGCATCGCCGCGTGGGTCAATCCATCAGCCCTGTCGTGCACGAATATCGACAACAGTGGCTATTGCGCGCTCGTCGCCAAAGACAATCGCGTGCAGCGGAACTGGGGTTTGTGGATGAAGCCCGACGGCGGTCTGCATCTCAGCTACGTCAACGGCACAAACATCTTCCTCGAATCGCCGGCCTCGCTCGTCGTGGGCCAGTACAGCTTCGTCACTGGCATCATCGATCCGGCGAACGGCGTGATGCAGATTTACGTTAACGGTGTGCTCAAGGCCTCACGCCAGACGACCGCGCCGATGCTCGCGAACAATCTCCCGATAACGATCGGCATTTCACCCGGAGGCTTCAACTTCCGCGGCCAGATCGATGAAGTCAATCTCTTCAATCGTCCGCTCACGACACTGGAGATGCTCGCCATCTTCAACGCGAAGAGTGGTGGAATGTGCAAGGACCAGGTCAACCATCCGCCTGCAGTCAATGCAGGGCCAGACAGAACGATCACGGTTCGCGATACCGCAAGCTTACAGGGAACAGCGACAGACGACGGCCAGCCCGCCGGCAGCAAGCTCGCGATCAACTGGTCGGTCGTCTCTGGTCCAGGTACGGTCACATTTGAAAACGCGCAGCAGCCGAACACGACGGCCACGTTCAGCCAAACAGGAACTTACGTCCTCCGTCTGACGGCGAACGATTCGGATCTGATTAGCGACGACGACGTCGTAGTCACTGTGAATCCTTCCGCGGGCAATCAACCGCCCACGGTCAGCGCCGGTGTGAGCCAGACGATCCAGGTCGAGCAGACTGCGACACTCAACGGCACCGCAACCGACGACGGTCTACCCACCGGAAGCACTCTTTCGATCACGTGGTCGGCCGTGAGTGGTCCAGGTCAGGTCATCTTCGGCAACTCACACCAGGCACAGACGACGGCTACATTCAGCGCGACAGGCACGTATGTGCTGCGTCTCACTGCGTTCGATACGGAGATAACACGCTTCGCCGACGTCACGATCACAGTGAAACCGACGAATCACGCGCCTGTGGTCAACGCCGGACCAGATCTCTCGATCACATTGCCTTCAACGGCAATTCTCAACGGCACAGCCACCGATGATGGACTGCCCGCGGGCAAAACACTCTCGGTGTCGTGGAGCGTCGTGAGTGGTCCGGGTCAGGCCGGATTCAATCCGGTAAACCGCGCGGCGTCAATCGCGACTTTCAACACCCCGGGGACGTATGTCCTGCGTCTGACGGCCAACGATTCGGAGTTGATTACGAGCGACGACGTCACGATCGAAGTCAGACCAGCAGCGCCGCCGGCAGTCGTGAGCATCAACTCACCGGCTGACGGCTCAACCATCACTAACCGCACGAGCTTTGTCGGCAGTGTGAGCGCAGGTTCGGTCTGGAAGCTCGAATACAGCCTCAACACTGATCCGCGAGTGTGGACCACGATCGCTTCAGGCTCGACGGCCGTAACGAACGGTCAGCTCGGAACATTCGATCCGACGCTGCTCGTCAACGGCAGCTACACCGTGCGCTTGAGTGCCACGAATGCGGGCGGACAAGTCTCTGAAAACACGGTCAGCGCTGTCGTCGGCGGTGATCTGAAGGTTGGAAACTTCACAGTCTCATTCACAGATCTCGACGTGCCGATGGCGGGTCTACCGATTCAGGTAAACCGCACTTACGACAGTCGCGACACACGTAAAGGTGACTTCGGTGCGGGGTGGACCCTTGGGCTGAGAAACGTGCGCCTTGAGAAGTCGGGCGTACTCGGCGCGAACTGGGAACAGACGGTTACCGATGGCTTCCTGCCAACATACTGTGTGCAACCGACCAAGCCGCCATTCGTCACCGTCACGTTCCCCGACGGCAGGCTTTTCAAATTCCAGCCAACGCTGAACTCGCAATGCCAGTTGATTGCGCCATTCGAGTTTGCCACGGTCAGTTACAGCCAGTTGCCGGCAAGTCCCGGCACGCAGGGCGCGAAACTCGTGGCTCTCGAAGAGAACGATGTCTTCGTCGCAGGCGCAGCGCCGGGTGATGTTGAGCTGCTTAGCGCCGAGTCAGTCGATCCATACAACCCGACACGCTTCCAGTTGACGACTGCCGACGGCACGGCCTACATCATCGATGAGAAGGCCGGTCTCCAGAGCGTCAAAGATCTGAATAACAACACGCTTACGATCACGCCGCAGGGAATTATCCACTCGAGCGGCCGAAGCATTACTTTCACACGCGACGCGCAAGGTCGCATCACACGCATCACCGAACCATCGGGTGCACAACTCATTTACGAGTACGACGCTAAGGGCGATCTCGTCAGCTCGACCGACGCCGATCTGCGTAAGACCACTTACACTTACAACTCGACTCACGGTCTGCTCGACATCGTCGATCCGGCCAACCGTCGTGGCATCAGAAACGAATACGATGCGAGCGGGCGTCTGTTGAGCATCACCGATGCGGACGGAAACATTATCCACTTCGATTTCAACCCGAACTCGCGGCAGCAAGTTGTCACCGATCGCAAGGGCAACATCAGCGTCTACGAGTATGACGAGCGGGGCAATACGCTCAGCATTACCAACGCGGACGGCAAAGTCACACGTTCAACCTACGATCTGAATAACAACCGTCTGACTCTGACGGATCAACTCGGCAACATTACCCTTTACACCTACGATAGTCGCGGCAACGTGCTGACTGAGACCGACGCTGAAGGTCGTATAACTCGCTACGCCTACAACGAGCGCAATCAGGTCACCAGTACCACTGACGCGAACGGCAACATCGTCACGAATTTCTTCGACGCTGCCGGTAATCTCACGTCAACAAAGGACGGGCTCGGCAACACGATCACTTTCACTTACAACGCCGCGGGCAAGCCGCTGACTCGCAAGGATGCCGCGGGCAAGATCACAAGTTACGAGTACGACGCCTTCGGCAACTTAACAAAGGAGACGAACCGGCTCGGCAACTTCACCACTTACACCTATAACGATCTCGGAGATCCCAAGACTGTGACTGACGCGCGTGGCAACGTCACGACGTTCAACTACAGCGACGGCGGATTACTGACCTCGACTGTAGACGCGCTCGGCCACACAACTGCGAAGGAGTACGACGCCGCGGGCAGCATGTCGGCGTTAGTTGACAATCTGGGCCACCGGACAACAATGACCAGCAACGTCAAGGGCTCGCCGCTGCAAACAACTTTCGCCGACGGCAGCCAATTCAATATCCAGTACGACGCCAATGGCGAATTGTCGGGCAGTTCCACTACCGGCGGCCTCGCGCCTACCCTCGATCGTAACAAGGTCGGTCTGCCGACCAAGATTACAATCGCGTCCGGTGTCACGCTTTCCTATCAGTACGACGGGAAGGGACGACAGACTTCCGCCTCGGATCCACGCGGCAACGCAACCTCTTACCAGTACAACCTCCTGGACAGGGTCACGTTGAAAACGGACGCGCTCGGCAATCAGACACATTACAGCTATGACGGCGTCGGCAATGTCATTGCTGAAACTGACGCAGCCGGAAACACGATCAAACACACGTACGATAAAGCCGATCGTCTGTTGCGCACGACGCTACCGGACGGGAAGTTCTTTGAGAACACTTACGACTCGCTGGGCCAGGTGATCTCTCGACGAGATGCTGCCGGCAACGTCACCGGCTTCGGTTACGACGAAGAAGGCCACCTGCTTACGGTGACGTTACCGGGTGGCGTGGTTACGCGTTACGAATACGACGCCAACGGCAACATGATTTCCTCGACAGACGCTCTCGGGCATAAGACACTCTGCGAGTACGACAAGCTTAACCGTCTCGTAAAAAAGACATTTCCTGATACGAGTACGGAAGTCATGGTCTACAACGACGGAGGTTTTCTTACTTCAAACACTGACCGGAACGGCAAGACCACTACTTACGAATACGACAACAGAAACCGGGTCACCAAAGTCAGCTATGCCGACGGAAATACGGTGACCTACACCTACACTGCAACCGGCAAACGCGACACTGTTACAGATTCTCGCGGCGTTACAGATTTTGACTACGACGCCCTGGACCATGTCTCAAGTGTTCGCTACCCGGATGGAACACTCATCGGCTATGGCTACGATCTCGCAGGCAACCGAACCAGCATCACCACGCCGGACGGGAAGACCATCTACACGTACGATGCCCGCAATCACTTGAGTAAGGTGACGGATCCGCGTGGTCTGATTACTTCTTACGACTATGACGCAAGAGGCAACGTCGAGCACGTTCATCATCCGAATGGTCTGACTACTGACAAGACTTACGATGAGAGAGATCAGCTCATGTCGGTTAAGACGATCAAGGCAGGCGGCGCGGTAGTCTTTCAGGAGACTTACGAGCGTGATGCAAACGGCCGGCGGACAAAGGTGACGCAGCTTGACGGCACGTGGGGTTGAATACACTTACGACTCGCTGTCGCGATTGCTGTCTGAAACTTACAAAGACGCTGCGGGCAACGTCTCGCGACAAAACTCATTTACCTATGACGCGGTTGGCAACCGGCTGACACTCACCGGCCCCAGCGCAAATGTCACTTACACGTACAACACGAGCGATCAGCTCACGTCTGACGGAACGAGTACGTATACCTATGATGCTAACGGTAACACGCTCACGCGGAGTGCCGGAGGCTCGTTGGTTCGTTACAACTACGACTCGCGTGACAAGCTGACGCAGATAACTCAGCCGGATAGTTCCACGGTCAACTACGTTTATGATGCTGCTGGAAATCGCGTCCGTTCTGTTGGTCCAGGCGGCACTACTAACTACCTCGTTGATCCAACGACGAAGGCGCCACAAGTGATGGTCGAGACTGACGGCAGCGGACACGTCGTTGCTTCTTATACGTATGGTCTCGGGCTAATCAGCCAGCGGCGTAATGGCGTTGACTCGTTTTACATCTCCGACGCACTCGGCTCGACGAGAGCTTTGACTGACAGTCAGGGCGTAGTCACCGACCGTTACACTTACGATGCTTTTGGACAATTAACTTCGCGCACCGGAGCGACCGTTAATTCGTTCCTCTTCACTGGCGAGCAAAAAGACGAGGCCGCCGGAATGTATTACTTGCGGGCTCGTAACTACGACCCGGCGACTGGCCGTTTCCTGACATCTGATCGACATCAGGGCAATCTGCAATCGCCGCAGACTCTGCACAAATACGCCTACGTAGAGAACGATCCGGTAAACATGACTGACCCGCTCGGTCTCTACAGCCGGTGGCAGGGTGGCAAGATTCATCAGGAGATTGGGAGATACTACATTGAACAGTGGGGTGATTATTTCGTCGATCAGTTCGGATCTGCGCCGAACGAGGGATTTCCACGGGTGTCTTACCCGGGCGGTGGCTTGGGAGCTTACAACCGCAACATTCAATCAATGTTCGCGTTTCGGCTCTTTCCGGATCTGCGTCACTATGGCGTCAACGAGGTTTACGAGATCAAGCCTCTTAACGACGAGGGATTCATCGCGGCGTATGCCGAGTCTTTCGCATACATGGAGGCGCTGAATCATTTCGAATCGGAGGCGGGAGAGTGGTCGCAGGCTACTCTAACGTATCCACCGTGGCGTGGTTGGCTTTCACGTTATTCGACCACCGGCACGATTCAAACGTTTGCGCCGCCGTTCATGCCGCCGGGGGTGATCCTGTATACAGACAATCTGGTGCGAGACCTCGAAGATTCAAAGATTCTCAGGTCCGCCGTCAGATACGGATTCGTGCTGGTCAAACGACTACAACAAGTGGCGCCGAAATTGATCCAGGGTGAAGAAGCAGCAGAGATTGGCGAAGTAATAGAGGAGATCCCCATCGCCGCATACGCCCCGGTCTAAGCGGCTAAGCTGGGGATAGGATCTAAGCCTGCGACGGAGGAAACGATCTGAGCCTGCGACGTAGAGAAGGATCTAAGCCTGCGAAGCAGGCGACAGCATAAAGCCTGGGGCGCAAGCCCCAGGTCGCGAAACAAAAAATATTTTGCGAGCCCGTGAAACGGGCGACAGCGGGGACCATCACACGCTGTCGCCCGCTCCGCGGGCTCGATCGCATTGGATTAACTCTGATCCTGGCGCCCAGCCTTTATGGTTACACCTGCGTCGCAGGTTAGAGATTCACCTTAGAGCATTCGACCTTAACTCATGAAGGTGGAAACTTTGTTTGTGTAGTGCTAATCCCCGCAATTCCAATCCTCGTAGAAGCAGAAGCTCGCGCGAAATTCTATTGACACGCGCGCTCTTAAAAGCATAATGTTTCGCCATTCTTCAGCTTAATTTCTGCTGGCGGGAGTTTTACCACCCGTTAGCCTCACAAAGAACAATCATCCGAAATACGTAGTGCTGTTTCTCACTTAGCTGTACCAGACCAACTTAGATCAGTCCGGATATTACCCTGCTCCAGTTTCTCAACGTTCCAGAAGTCTCGTGCTTAATTAACAGAGGGGAAAGAACAACATCATGGACGAGCGGGCCTTCATTAAACAGTTTGAAGCGGCTGACGCACAGGAGATGGCGCGGATACTGGCACGCCCGACCAGCGATCAAGCGACAGCGTTGCGTCTCTATCTCGGCGATGAGCGCTATGAACGGATGCATGCCACCGCACTCGAGGTCACTGCCACTGCAGCGCGCAGCCGATACACCACTCCTTCGAAGGGTAGGGTGGTCGTAATACACGGCATTATGGGAGCGGAATTGAGTAACTTCGAATCCGTTTCCGCAACCGACTCCAGCAAGATCTGGGTACATTACTGGCGCATCTTCCGCGGCTGGTTCGAGCGCCTCGTGCTCAACTCCGACGGCCAAACCTCACCATACAACGTTCGAGCCACCGGCATCATGCAGGACTATTACGGCGAGTTGTTGCTCCAACTGCTGATCAAAAACTGGGACGCACAACACTTCTGGTTCGACTGGCGCAAAGACATCAATACTTCCGCGCAGGAATTGAACGCAAAGATCAATAGTTGGTTCGGGACTGACACGCCGGTGCACATTGTCGCGCACTCGATGGGTGGTGTCGTGTCGCAGGCTTTTATCAAGAATTACCCGCAGCGATGGAAATCCATGTGGGATCAGCAGTCGAACGGCGCGCGTGGCGGACGCCTGGTAATGCTGGGAACGCCGACATACGGCGCATTCATCATTCCGCAAGTGATCACCGGACTCGAGCCTATGGTGCGCAAGCTCGCCTTCGTTGACGCAAGTCATGATCTGCGCGGCATTATGGATATCGCGAACACCTTTCCCGGTTCGTACCAGATGCTTCCTTCGCCGTTCATAAAGAGGGACGAAGATCCCGATTGGTCCGAGCGCATGAAACGACTCTATCGTTCGGATCTCTATGGCGACCTGCGCGTTCCACAGCACCATCTGAGCAATGCGCTGAGCTTCCAGGAAAAGCTTCAGTACGTCGATCATCCGGAACGGATGATTTACGTCGCAGGCTACAACCGGAAGACCATCAGCGATCTGCGCGACCCGTCTGAAGTCCGATCAGCGGATGCCTACGACGTGACACAACTCGGGGACGGGCGCGTCACGCACGAGCTCGGCATACCAAGAGCGAAAGACAACAGCCAGATCGAGAACGTTTTCTATCTGGAAGAGACACACGCTGAACTACCGAGGAACATGACGATCGTCTCTGTCATGGATGAGTTACTAGAAAAAGGCACGACGCAAAATGCGAAGCTGAAGACGACAGTTCCCACGGGCCTGCGCGCCGCAAAGACGCCTGCCGTCTCCGCAGCAGAGCGTGCTGAGTATGTGGCGGAACAGGAAGATGAGGTTGATAGGTTCCGACGCATGATCGCGCCGCTTCGCTGGTCGCGCGGCGGAGAGCCTGCAGTGACGATTTCCAAAGAAGAAAGAAAAGTGCGCGAGGGTCTGTTAGGCAGCCCAATTTTTGAGTCCGAATGGGCACAAGGGAGTTCAACAATGAACGAAAACGGAGAAAGCGATAATAAAGCTGTCGAGATTGAGATACGTCTTGTTTGGGCCGGCATTGAAGACGTGGGCGAAGAAAGCGGGTCGCGCTCGAAACGTTACCGCGAACCTCCGATCGACGCAATTTCTGTCGGTCACTACTCTGGCGTCGGTAAACCGCTGATGGCTGAGCAGAAACTTGACGATGCGATTAGCGCCAAATTGATGAAGAAGAAATACCCGCTCGGGACGGAAACAATCGCGGATGTCGACAAGCTGCTCGCCCTCTACTCCGACCGCAACATCGTTCGTGGGACGCTCGCCCAACCGTTCTTCATTCCTGACCCTCGTTCTCGCAGTGGCCGTCTGATTGTGCTGGCCGGGATGGGCGAAGCCGGCCGCTTCGGCGCGCCGGAATTGACCGTCATGGCGCGTGAGCTGTGCTGGTCCCTCGGCAGGCTTGGGAAAAAACATTTGGCGACTGTGCTCATCGGGGCAGGTCAGGGAAATCTTAAGATAGATCTAGCGGTCACGGCCTGGCTGCGTGGAATCGGCTATGCGCTGACGGGCTCCGAACACGACAAAGAGTGGCGGATTCAGCGCGTCACGTTCGTCGAGATTGATCCGACGAGGATTGAGGACGTGCAGGATGCGATCATTGCTTTTGAAAACACGCCGCAACGTTTTGCGGACGACGTCAAGTTGAAGATTAAGTACACGAAGCTCGATTTCTCGGAAGTAAGAAACAAGTTTGGGCGGACGCGCGATGAAGAGCTCGACTACCGCGAGATGAAGCGCCGGAAAGAGCGAGATGAGCTTAAGCAGAGGGGAACGTCTGCAAAGGAACCCGATGATCCGGTACCAGTTCGGATAACTCTCAGCCTCGAAGGCAAGAAGTATCGCTACGGCGCCATCACCGAAGACTCTTCTGTCCCCGAACGCGACGTAACCCTCGACCCGGCACTCGTGATGGACGCGAACAGCAAGCTCCCCGGGCTTAAAGAGACGGACAAGCAGCTCGCCTGGGGACGATACATGGAGAGTCTCGTGATGCACGGCGACTTGCGTAAGGTTTTCACTTCGAACGCGCCGGTGGTAATGACTCTCGACGCCACTACTGCACGCATACATTGGGAGATGATCGCGCAACCCGATATCTATTCCGTCTCCAACAAGGATGAGAGCAGCAGCCCTGCGCCCACCGCCAATGCGTTCGACTCATTCCTCGGAACGAGCCGCGGCCTGACACGCCAGTTGCGCACATCTTTCGCACCAACACCCGAGCCGCCGCCGCCACCGAGCCGCGTGCTGCGGGTGCTGGTTGTAGCGGATCCACAGGAGGAGGCTCGGCTTCCCGGTGCTGAACAAGAAGGCAGAGAGGTCGCGGAATTGTTCAGAGCTTTCAATACTGTCTGGCCGGCGCCGCAGAATCGTGTTGAGGTTAAAACTCTTTTTGGACCAAACGAAGCAACTCGTAATGAAGTGCTCTTCCAACTCACTAGTCGCCGTTATCACATACTCCATTTCGCAGGTCACTGCATGTTCGATCAGTCCGACCCTTCAGCTTCCGGCTGGATTTTCACGGGCGGCGAAATACTATCGGCGAACGAGCTGAATCGCATTGACAACATTCCTAAGTTTGTCTTTTCGAATGCGTGCGAGTCGGGCGTCACTCCCGACCGGGCAGCGGAGCGCCCGTCCCAACTGGCTCCGAGTTTTGCCGAGGCATTTTTCGGTCGCGGTGTAGCCAATTTCGTCTGCACGGCCTGGCTGGTAGATGACACGGCCGCACGTGAGTTTGCGGTCCAACTCTACTCGAGACTGCTTGGCTTGGAAAAGAAGGAAGACAAATACGTAGAGAGCACTCCCGAGCCAATGCACCGGGCCATGCGTATGGCACGGCTCGCGATCGCAAAGCAGGATTACGGTGTGCGGACGTGGGGCGCTTACCAGCACTACGGCAATCCGCGCCTGCGGTTCTTCGACAAGGCAACACTCGAAAAATTGCGCGATGACTCTAAAGCAAGCGGCGGCAACCCGAACGGGCAGCCTAAGAAGTCCGCCGCCAAACCCGGAGGAAAAGCGAAGGCACACTCTCGAGCGGACGCACCCGTCAGCGCCAAACGAAGGCGCCGCACCGCCGCTAAAAAATAGTGGATCTGAAATATAACTGTAAGTGCCTTCATACATAGCAGGAGCGAAAGCGATATGGCCTCAAGAAATCGGGGAGCTAAGCTTACTGAGAAGGAAGTGGGGGAGAATAAGACACGGCTGGGCTTTATCGCCAGCAAGGTAGCCACTTACGAGTGCATTCTGTTTCTCGGCTCGGCGGTTCACGCGCCTTCTCCCGAGAAGTCAAACTACGCCTACACCAGCGATAAGTGTCCGCCGATCGGGAACCAGTTGGCGAAGCTGCTGGCCCGGAAGGGGAACTATCCTGACAAGAATACTGACAACTTACAGCGAGTTTCACAGTATTACGAACTCCTGCTCGAACGTAAGGCGCTCGTTGACGAAATTATCAGCCACGTGAAGACCGGCAAAGAACCGTCTCCGGTGTTGCGTGCACTCGCGGAGCTGAAGTTCCCGCTTGTTATTACGACCAACTACGACAACCTGTATGAACGCGCTATCGACGCGGTCAACAAGAAAAGGGAAATCGAAAAGGTGCGTGCCCTGGGCCAGCCAGTTGATGAACAGGCCATCGAAAAGGCAACGCAAGGGCAGTACGACGTCGTCATCTACGACCGCGACAAGAAAAAAGAGACGCGTGACTGTCCGCGGACACTCAACCCGGAACGGCCATACATTCTGAAGATCCACGGTGATACGAACGACCCGGCCTCAATTGTGATCACGGACGAGGACTACATTCATTTCATCATGCGGATGTCGGATACACAACCACATCATCCGATCGGGCCTAACGTCGCTACACACCTCAGCCAGAACAACATCCTCTTCATCGGCTACCGCTTAACGGACTACAATCTTCGTCTGCTCTTCAAAACCCTGCGCTGGAAAAAGGACGTCTCGGAGAAGCCTCTTTCAGTTGCGATTGATCGCGACCCCGACGAGGTTATCAAGCAAGTTTGGGAAAGCGACAAGTATGCCTTCAGGTTCGTCGTCGATGACCTCTGGAACTCCGTGCCGGCGCTTTACCGCGCTGTTAAAAACGAGGAGATGCCCTCATGACGACAAGCGAAGCATTGCCCGTTCCCGAAGCTCCGTTCAGAGGCATTGAATCCTTTCGTTTTATCGACCAGCAGATTTTTGCCGAGCGCGATGATGAAATCTGGGATCTGCAGAGCAACGTGACGAGGTATCGGGCCGTGCTGCTCTACGGCGAATCGGGCACGGGCAAGTCATCGCTGATCAATGCCGGGCTGATCCCATCGGCGATGCGGAAGAATCTGGTGGCGGATCGCATCCGTCTGCAGCCGAGCGGAGGAGAAGAATTAATCATCGAGCGGATCTCCATCACCTCCGATGGGCGTCCTCCTTATCTACCGTCGACCTTTGTTTCCGACGAGGCCACCGCGCGGGTCGTGCTCTCAATCCAGGATTTCAGCGCGCGGCTGGACGCGCTAAGTAAATCACCGTCGACACCGCCGGCAGAAGTGGCTGCGGAAGAGTTTGACTTCACGCCCAGCTCGCGCCCGCTTCTCATCTTCGACCAGTTTGAAGAGTTGGTGACGTTGTTCGAGCCGAGCAATACCGTTGTCGATTTGTCGTCGTTGACAGAGCAGAAGGACATTGACGACGCGTTGCGCGCACGCACTGCGGCGCTCGCGAAAATGCAGGAGGTGCAACAGGCAATCATCGACCTGTTGGTGCGGCTGGTCCAGGATGAGACGTTGAAGCTCAAACTCCTGTTTGTATTCCGAGAAGATTATCTGGCAAAGCTAAACATTCTCTTCAAACGCGTCCCCGATCTGCTTGATCAGTACCTGCGTTTGCTGCCGCCGCATCCGGAGTCCGTAACCAAAATTATTCGCGCGCCGTTCGAACGGCTTCCGGGCGTGTTTGTTAATCGCAAACCCGACGGCATCGGCACGGAAATCTCTCAGTCGTTGGCGGAGAAGATTACCAGCAAGTTCATCGAGCGCAGTGGTGGTGGTGCGCTGAACCTGTCTGAGTTGGAGATTGTCTGTCGTCGACTATGGGAATCGAAAAACCCTGAGAGCCTGTTTGCGCAAAAGCAGATCGCGGGCGTGCTGGAAGACTACTTCTCGGAAAAGCTGGCAGCATTCCCGACCGAGTTGCAGGAACCGGCGGTAGCATTGCTCGGCCTCATGATTACTTCTGCGAACACGCGCAACATTATCTCTGAAGCCGATCTCTTCAGTCGCGTTCAGAAAGAAGAAGAAATCGAGCCCGACAAAGCAACGAAAGCCCGCGACCTGCTTTTAGGAACTCGGCTCGTTTGGCGCGAGCTCCGCAACGGCGTCTATTTCTACACTATTGCCAGTGACTATTTAGCAAAATGGATCGCCGCTAAGAAAACCGACCGCACCGCCGAGCGCGAGCGACGCAAACTGGCCCAGCAAGCCGAGCTGATCAAGCGCGTGCAACAGGATGATACCGTCGGAGCGCGCGCCGGCAGTAACGTAGTGACCAAGGGTGCTGTTAGCTTCGACGAGCGAACATTTATCAAGCGTGTTCAGTTGGCAAACGCCGACGAGCTATCCGAACTCGTCGCACGTCCGACGCCCGACGAAGAAAAAGCTTTGCGATCCTACTTCGGCGATAAGCGTTATCAACAGCTACACTCGCTGGCCCTCCAGAAGAAGGCCGGTCGAACCTCGAACGGAAATGTAGTGATCATTCCCGGTTTGATGGGCAGCGAGTTGAGCGTCTTCGCATCTGGCAGCGGCGCGGACGCGGGCGAATTGATTTGGCTTAGCGCGACGCGCATCATGCAGGGAAGATTTGCCTGGCTCAAGCTGAATGATGACGGAACTTCGGGCGAGATTGACGTACGGGCCACCGGAGTGATGAAGCGTCAATACGGCGAGTTAACGCTTTCACTCGCGAGTAATTGGAACGTTCGCACATTTCCTTTCGACTGGCGTAAAGACCTTCACCTCGCAGCCGTTGAGCTTGAATCACAAATAGAACGTTGGTTCGGCAGCGAGCCTGTGCACATTGTCGCGCATGAGATGGGTGGACTGGTGGCCCGCGCTTTCATCGCTAAATATCCCAAGCGTTGGCAATCGATGTGGGACGCACACTCGGGCGTGCCCGGCAGGCGCGGCGGACGCCTCATCATGCTCGGCACTCCCAATCACGGCACTTACCGAACGCTCCATTTGATTCTGGGTCTTCATCCAACAGTGAAGCAGCTCAGCCGACTCGATGTCCGGCACGGCCAGGGAGACGTGCAGCAAATCTTCAATTCATTCGTGGGACCGTACCAAACGTTGCCCTCGCCACTCGCCGTGCCCGACGCAGAGCAGTTTTATGAATCCGATTTTTACGGCGACCTCCACGTGCCGCAGAGTCGTCTCGACGCCGGGTATAAGTTTCATCACTTCCTTAGCGGAGTAGTTGATCCGGCTCGGATGGTCTACGTCGGAGGTGACAATCAGCAGACCTTTAGTGGCATTAAGGATTACAAGCTGATCGGCTCGCTGGAGAGTTATGAGGTGACGACTGCGGGCGACGGTCTTGTGCCGCATAGTCTTTGCGCGTTGAAAGGACCGCAGGGTCAAGCGGTCACTGCCTATTGTGTTGAGGATACGAACGCGAATCTTCCGTCCAATCCCAATATCATCAGCGCGCTTAATCAGCTGCTTGAACTGGGAAAAACGCACGAATTGAAAGTGCTTCAAAGCGTTGGCAAGAAGCTGTCGGCAAGTGCCCAGAAGGCGGCGCTCAAACAGTTAACTAATGATCGGGACAGACTCGAGAAACACCTTTCCCAGCTTTCACAACAAGTAAGCAGCCTGGCCACCGATGCCACTCAGGCGGCAACCATCAGCGCCGAGGAAGTAAAGCTCGAGGAACTCATCACACGCGGCCAGGTGAGCGAAGGAACCGCTTATCCGTCGACCACTCCGCCGGTTCCGGAGTTCGAAACGCCGACGATCGAAGTTGGCCTTGTATATGGAAAAATCGGATCGATTGAATACGGCAAGATTCGGAGTAGCAACGGAGATCCAGTCGACTCCATCGCGGTGGGCCACTACGTCGGCGTGTTGCCGCAAGGACCGGAATTATGGCTGGACCGAGTCATTAGCCACGGGCCGAGTGGAAAATCCAGGAACGTTGATGAAGTTTCAAAGCAAGACTTGTTACTGACCCAATATACCGAGTGGGGAATCATTCATGGCGAACTTGGCCGTCCATTCTTTTTGAACGACCCGCGCACAAGGCGAAGCAACACATCCCAGGCAAAACAGGGACGGCTTATCGCGATCGCAGGAATGGGCCAGCCGGGCCGCTTCGGCGCAGCTGAACTGACGGTGCTTTCGCGTAATCTGTGTTGGTCGCTGGGACGCGTAGACCGGCGACATCTTGAGACCGTCCTGATTGGTGCTGGGGATGGCAATATCACCGTCAGCGACGCAGTGGCTGCCTGGATGCGCGGCATTCGTCTCGCTCTCATCCGTGCGCCGAATGATCAACAACAGCTGCGACGAATTACCTTTGTCGAATCTGATCCGCACAGGATCAATAGCATTCAGGAAGCGATTCTCGGCGAAGTCAATAAATCGTCCGAGGCACAGGCCGGTCTTCACATCGCATACAAAATTCTTAATCGACCTACGATGCAGCGAATTGACGCGGATGCGCGCAAGCGGGAACTCGAGTTTCAGAAGAAGCGAAGGCAGGTGGCACGTAAACTCAAAGCTTCAGCGCGCGAGGTGGACGTTCCCCCAATCCGTGTGAGCGTCAGTTTGCAAAGCAAAAGCTACCGCATCGGTGCCATCAGTGAAAACGCCTCACTGCCCGAACGTGAGATAGCAATCGATCCTGCTCTCATTGAGGTCGCCAGAAACGAACTTATCGAGAGTGATAACCCAACGAAGCAACTCGAGCACTCACGCTTTCTAAGAGAGCTATTAATTCCGACCGAGCTGAAAGGCGCACTCGCCAGTAATGCGCCGCTTATCCTTACGCTTGATGGAAATGCCGCCCGTATTCCCTGGGAAATGATAGCGCAGCCAGAGTACGTAAGCTCATCCGTGAGCTCGTCATCGGAAAATCCGATTGCTGACTTCGACAAATATCTGGGGACCACACGCGGATTGACTCGACGGTTGCCGTTCATGTCTTCGCTGCTGCCTGATCCGCCGCCACCTCCGCGCAGAGTTTTGCGTGTGCTCATCGTGGCGGACCCTGCAGAGGACGCACGTCTCCCTCGCGCTGAAGGCGAAGGCCTCGAGGTCGCCAATATCTTCGAAAGCTACAACGCTGTCCATGGACCGAATTCAAAAAACCGCGTCGAGGTCGTCAAACTTTTGGGGCCACTCGAAGCGACCCGCACAACGCTCCTTCGCGAACTGATGGTTCGCCCTTACGACGTGCTGCATTTTGCGGGGCACTGCATTTACGATGAGTCAGATCCTGCGGCCTCTGGCTGGTTGTTCAGCAAGGGTGAACGTCTCTCGCCCAGGGAGCTGAATCGAATTGACGTAATCCCGAGATTTATCTTTTCGAATGCCGCTTCAAACTTCGCGCAAGCCACAGATAAGGTTGTTAGTTTTGCCGAGTCGTTTCTCGCACGCGGCGTAGCAAACTTTATCTATCCGGCGTGGTTCGTAGATGATGTTTCCGCACAGAGGTTTGCACAGAAACTTTATGCAGCGCTGTTGGGGCTGAAGCCGAAGCCGCGGGGCAACGGTTATGACGCAGTCGAGCCGCTGCCATTGAACGAGTCCGTACGTGAAGCGCGGCGCGAGGCAGGGGGCAACGGTTCTGCGGGGAACAGGAGTTGGGGAGCGTATCAGCACTACGGCAGTCGTGAATTCCCATTCTTTGCTGAGAACACTGAGATTCGAAAGATGCGATGACGAGATTAGTAACAGGTCGAAGCTACCCGGCATAAACCCACTTCGCGAAGAAGGTTTTCAGGCTCTTTCCATTTGCTTCTTCCATCGCCGTGATGAAGTCGGTGGTGACGACTGATTTGCCAAAGTAGCGTCGAGTAAAAATCTTGATGCCGTTCCAGAACGCGCGCTCACCCATCTCCTCGCGCAGCAAATGCAGAACGTAAGCACCTTTGTCGTAAACGAGTGTCCGATCTTCGCGCGTCGGATGGTTCCAATCCGGAAACACGAGCGACTTGTCTTTACCTGCATCCCTCACCTTTTCGTAATTGGCGCGATACGAGTCGATCTCGCGCATGTACACAGTGCGTCCGAAACGATGTTCGAGATAGGCCGCGGCCATGAACGTCGCCATTCCTTCATTGAGCCAGAAGTGGTTCCAATCGCGACACGTCACCATATTGCCCCACCACTGATGCGCAAACTCGTGCGCCGCTAGCCAAACATCCTGCTCGTTGTCCAACACCTCCTTCCCATAAGCTTCCTTCAACGCCGTGAAGCTGCTCATCTCCTGTTCGACACCGCCCGCTGCTAACACTTGCGTGTAAGTCTTGTCGGCATACTTAACTCCCGCACGATCTTCGAAGAAGTCGAGCATGTCAGGCGTATCGCGAAAGATGCGACGCACCTCAATCGCGGTATATCCAGTTGCGAGGTACTGCAGCTCAACATTCCTTCGTTTCTCCTTCACGACGTGAAATGGACCAACTGCAAATCCAATGACGTACGAAGGTATGGGCACTGATTGTCGCCACTCGAACAGACGTTTATTGTCAGGCAGTTCGCGTTGGGAGACGAGCTCGCCGTTAGCGACGGCAGTCAGTTGCGACGGCAAGATCAGTTTAAATGTCACTGTCGCCTTGTCGGCCGGATCGTCCACGCAGACCATCCACTGACTCGTGGAAAAAATGGTGTAGACCTGTTGTCGATCCGGAAAGAATCGAATGCCGTATTTTGGTGTGCCGTGAAAGTCGATCTGGATCTCTCGGACTCGTTTTCCTGGTGGCAAAGACACGCGTAGCTTGTGGTTGTCCACTGAGAATTTGCCCTCACTGACCTTATCGATAGTGAGACCACCACAATCAAACTCGACCATTGTCGACGTTGTCGAAACACGGATCAGCACGGATCCTTTTACGGATTTTGCAGCGATGTCGGGTTCAATCGTGACGTCATAATGCAGCACATCGGCATGGCCGATAACACTTCCGAACAAGATCACCACGAGACATGCAAACAAATTTTTAAGCATCCTAAATTCGGAACACCTCCGATCCAAATCCAGCAAGATTCAAATTCACCAATCTATAAATCAAGCAACGCTACTGAAATTCCAACACAAAAAATCCTGTTCGCACTACTGACGGAATACTGGTTGCGCCTAACTCAGTGAAGCTACCCCAGACAGCTTCGCCATGTTCCACAATTCGGACAAAACTGAACCAAATTTTGGAGGGTAATCCATGAAACGATCAATAATCGCTACTGCGCTCCTCCTGCTCTGCCTCAGTGGTCCAACCTTGGCGCAAAGCGGTTCGACCGGTTCGCTCGCCGGTACGATCACCGATCCGACAAATGCTGTCGTGCCAGGTGCTACGATCACTGTGAAGAGCAACGCTACCAGTCAGGAGTTCACCGCGACCACTGCTGACAACGGCACGTTCAACGTCCCGGCACTGATCTCAGGACTATACACTGTCACGATTGCAGCGCCTGGATTCAAGACCGCTGTCTTGTCAAACGTGAAAGTTGACGTCGGTACACCATCGAGTGTCAACGTCGCGCTTGAAGTAGGCACGCCAACAGAAACGGTCCAGGTGGTCGACGTAGCCGGTGAGTTGCTGCAATCGCAGAACGCAACTGTCGGTACTACGATCACCGGTCGCCAAATCGTCGATCAACCTCAGGCATCGCGCGATGCGCTCGACCTGATTACTTTACTTCCCGGCGTTCAGACAACCGGACGTCCTCGCACTTCCACTGTAAACGGTCTGCCGAAAGGCGCACTCAACATTACTATGGACGGCGTGGACGTGCAGGACAACCTGATCAGCTCCAATGATGGTTTCTTCACTTTCGTGCGGCCGCGCATCGATGCTGTCGGTGAAGTAACGATCTCCACCGCGGCGCCGGGTGCTGAAAGCGCGGGAGATGGCGCCGTGCAAATCAAGTTTGTGACGCGCGGCGGAACAAACGACTTCGGTGGCAGCGTTTACTGGTACCATCGCGAGCCGTATCTCACTGCCAACTATTACTTCAACAACGAAACACTCGCCCCGACGTATTTCGGCAAGGCCCCGAAGAACCGGATCCTGCTGAATCAGTATGGCGTCCGAGTTGGTGGTCCGATTTCTCTCCCCAAACTCTTCGACGGCAAAGACAAGGCGTTCTTCTTTCTCAACTACGAAGAGTTTCGTCTCCCCGAGCAACAACTGCGACAGCGCACCGTTTTAAGTCCACAGGCGCAACAGGGCATATTCACGACAAGCTCGGGCGCCCAGGTTAACGTGCTGAATCTCGCAGGCGCTAACGGTTTTACAGCTACAGTCGATCCAACCATTGCAGCGCTGTTGAGCGAGATTCGCGCTTCGACGTCGCAGGGAAGTGTGCTGCCAATCGCTGGTGATCCAAATCGCCAGCAATTCAACTTCGTCGGACAAGGCGGCCAGGATCGTTATTTCACGACCGTCCGGTTCGACTTCAATCTAACACCCAAACACGCGCTGTCGAACGTTTGGAACTATCAGGAATTCGGCGGCAAGCCTGTCGACTTTCTCAACAACACCGATCCGGCGTTCCCAGGATTTCCTAACTCCGCCGGCCAGAATTCACAGCGTTGGACCAACGTCACCTCGCTGCGATCCACCTTGACGCCAAATCTGATCAACGAAGCACGCTTTGGCATGCTTGGTGGAATATCAAACTTTGGACCAATCGGTCCAGATCAGTTTGCGAACCAGGGCGGCTTTGACTTGAACCTTTTCGATCTCGGAATCACTGACGCTTCCGCGGTCCAATCCTTTCCACAGCGAGGCGCCAGAGCGTTTGGCGTGAACTTCGGCTCCAGCAAACGAAACACGCCGAGCTTTGACTTCTCTGACTCGATCACGTGGGTCACAGGCAAACATACGCTCAACTTTGGCGGCAACTACAATCTGATCAAGACCTATTCAGATGCAGCTAACAACGTCGTGGGCAATGTGAACTTCGGCATCGCCGAAGGTGATCCCGCCGAAGTTCTTTTCACCTCGGCTAACTTTCCGGGCGCTTCCGCAAATGACCTTGCGACCGCGTCCCAACTCTACGCAACGCTAACCGGTCGCGTCACCGCTGTCGATCGAACAGCATTCCTGAACGATGGCCGGTACACGCTGTTCGGTTCGCAGATTCTTAAATTCCGTCAGCCGCAGTTTGCGTTGTACGCGCAGGACTCGTGGCGCTTTCGTCCCAACGTTACGTTGAACTTTGGTTTGCGTTGGGAGCCCCAACAGCCGATCGTCGCCGAGAACGAGAACTTCGCGAAGGCGACTTTCGCAGGCTTGTTCGGTGAGTCGGGTGAGGGAAATCTCTTCAAGCCGGGCACGTTGAGTGGTGGTACGACTGAGTTAACTCCACTCGGCATCGGAGAGAAGCTCTACAAGACGGACTGGAACAACTTCGCTCCAAGCGCAAGTATGGCCTGGAGTCCGAATTTCCAAAGCGGTCTGCTGAATCGTTTCTTTGGTAACGCGGGCCAGAGTGTGATTCGTGCTGGTTATTCTGTCGCCTTCGTTCGCGAAGGACTCGGCAATATCACCCAAATTCTTTCCGGCAATCCCGGCGGCACGCTGACGTTGAGTAGCGACGTCGACGCAGGGTCATTGCCGCTTGGCACGTTGTTCCGCAATCGCGCGGCATTGACGCCGCCTTCGTTCGCGGACACTCCGACGTATCCGATCGCGGTCCAACCCGGCGATGTTATCGGTGGTTACGATCCGAATCTCAAGACCGGCCTGGTCCACTCGTGGAACTTTGGTGTGCAGCGCGAGATTTTCAAAGACACGGTTGTCGAAGCGCGTTACGTCGGCACTCGCGGTCGTGATCTCTGGCGCCGCTACGGCCTCAATGAAGTGAACGTGCTCGAGAATGGTTTCCTGAATGAGTTTCGACTCGCGCAGGCGAACCTCGCCGCTAATCGGGCTGCCGGACGCGGCAACACGTTCGCTTTCTTTGGAGCCGGAAGCGGAACGCAGCCGCTGCCGATCATGCTTGGTTTCTTTACGGGGTCGAACGCGAACGCGAACAATGCCGCAGCCTATGCCGGTGTCGCACAGTTCACGAACACGACTCGTCTCACGCAGTTGAATCCAAACTTCGCGAATCCGGTCGGGTTTGCGACTACGTTGCAAAACTCGTTTCTTGGCAATGGAGTAAACGCGGGATTCCCAAGCAACTTCTTCGTGGTCAATCCGACTGTCGGACTGCTTGGTGCGGGAAGCCAGTCAGTAACGTTAACCACGAACGACACGAATACGTGGTATGACGCTCTGCAACTCGAACTGCGTCGTCGCTTGTCTGGGGGCTTGTTGCTGCAGATGAGTTACACGTTCTCGAAGTCGCTGACCAACTTCTACGCTTCGAGTCAAAGCTCGCTCGGACAGCCGTTGACGCTCCGCAGCGATCTCAACAAGCCGCTCGAGCATTTCCGCGCGCCACAGGACATCACGCACAGCTTCAAGGCCAACTGGATTTATGAACTGCCATTTGGCCGTGGCCGTTGGTTGATGAGCGGCGCGAATGGATTGACTGATCATCTGGTTGGTGGTTGGGAATGGCATGGCACCGCTCGCATTCAGAGTGGCAGGCCTTTCGCGCTCGGCAACGTTCAGTTGGTTGGAATGGACGTGAAAGAGTTGCAGCAAGCGGTCGATGCACGCAAACTGCCGAACCGCACCGTTACGTTCCTGCCCGACGACATCATTCTCAACACGCGTCGTGCGTTTAGCGTGTCGGCGACCGGATCTGGCTTCGGTGCGCTCGGAGCGCCGCAAGGCAGGTACATCGCGCCGGCCAACAGCAATGGTTGTCTCGAGGCGTTTCCGGGTCAATGCGGTTTCGCGAACCTGATTCTTGAAGGACCACGCTTTGTTCGTTTCGATATGAGCCTGGTCAAAAAGATCCGGTTCGACGAGCGCAGGAATCTCGAGTTTCGCGTCGAGTTGCTGAATGCATTCAACAACATCAACTTCCTGGTTGGTGGTACTTCGTCAGTCGACGATCCGAAGCTGACGGGAACGAACCTTGGTTTGCAAACGCCGAATTATGGTGCTGCAAACTTTGGTTTGATCACCGCTGCTTACCAGGACATTTCGACGACCAACGATCCTGGTGGTCGCCCGGTGCAGTTTGTATTTAGATTCAATTTCTAAATCGTCACCACCATAATTGTAGAGGCAGCACTCGTTGCTGCCTCTACAGTTAATTCAAGAAATCCAAATTCGTAAACCGCCGTTGGGACGAGCCGTCCCAATGTTGTGACGAAATGGCCTGATGTTTTGCCAAGCTTGCGGGCACGTTTTTTGCGCGCCACGTAAAGCCATGAACGGCGTCACCACCTCGCGTATCAGTTATCTGAAGATTCTGGCGTCGTCGTTGTTGCGCGAAATTTCGTCCGCCGAGAACGGAGCAGTGCAGGGCAACGACACGATCGACTTGCAAGCTGAAGTGCGGCGCTTCGAGGCGGAATTGATTCGCAGTGCGCTGATTGAAACGGGCGGGCGCCAACGCCAGGCCGCGCGTCTCCTCGGAACCAAAGTCACCACCCTCAACACCAAGATCAAACGCTACAAGATCGAGATTTAAAATCCCTCTTATCCGTGGTTACAATGCTTCGGATGAGCCTTGAAACGGATCGATTAATCGTTCGCCCAATCACCCTCGACGATGCACCATTTATCCTGATGCTGCTCAACGAGCCGTCGTTTCTTCGTTACATCGGCGACAAGCAGGTCCGAACGGTCGAAGACGCTCGACAATACATTCTGAATGGCCCGGTCGCGAGTTACGAACGACATGGCTTTGGGCTTTGTCTGATGGAGCTCAGGGACTCGAACACGCCGGTCGGCATGTGTGGAATACTCAAACGCGAAGAGCTACCCGATCCCGATATCGGTTTCGCTCTGCTGCCTGATTTCTGCAAAAAAGGACTCGCCTTCGAAGCTGCTACGGCAGTCTTAAACGATGCGCGCGAACGACTAAAACTCAATCGCATCCTCGCAATCACGTCCCTCGACAACGAGGCCTCGATCAATCTTCTCGAACGACTTGGGTTCAGATTTGAACGAGAGATAAAACTATCTGCGGATCGTGAGCCGGTGAAGTTATTTATAACGCGGATTAACGCTGATCTTTAAGCGATTTGTGAATGTGGATCGCGGCCATCGCGCCTTCTGCGGCCGCGACGACGGCGAGTTGGGAATTCGGTGTCATGTCGCCCGCCGAGTACACTCCCTCGACGCTCGTCTGCTGCGTTTCATCTACCCACACCAAACCGCATTCAGGATCCAGACGGCATTCAAGCGTCTCATGAAAATTGGTTGCGAGCTCGGTGCCGAGATTGAAGAACAGCGCGTCGCATTCAAGCGGCTCACCCTCGGCAAACACAACACGCTGCAACTGCTTTGTTGACGCGTCGCCTTCCAGCGCGACTACTGTCTCTGTTCTTATCGCGACATCAAGCTCTGCTAACTTTGCGTGATTATCGTTCGAGATTTCGCGTCGATCGGTGAGCAGGGTGATCTGCCTGGTCCACGTCAGCAGGTTCTCGGTAAAACCGGCGGCATTTTTGTCATACGCGAGCACCGCGACTCGTTTGTCCTTCACTTCATAACCATCGCAATCCGGACAATGAAACACACTCCAACCATAAAACTCGCGAAACCCCGGACAGTCCGGCGTCAGATCACGCAGACCAGTTGCGAGCAACAATCGCCGCGCCTCAAAAACCCTTTCACCAGCAAACACTCGAAAGCGTTCCGGCGCAACTCTCTCGACCCTCGTCACGCACGCCTCAACGATCAACCCGCCATGGCTCGTCACTTCATCGCGACCTCGCGCCAGTAGTTCACCCGGACGAATGCCATGATGGCCCAAAAAGCCGTGCACGCCATGCGCGTACTCATTGCGCGGACTGTTGTGATGAAACGTGAGTGTGCGACGAAGATAGCGAGCGAGAAAAAGAGACGCAGATAACCCTCCCGGCCCCGCGCCGATGACGATGCAGTCGTACAGATCATCAACCATTTGCGAGGCCGGATTCCTTGCCTATGAATTCCAAACTTACCGCTTCTTAGCCGATTTCTTCGACCGCGATTTCGTTGACGAGCTACTCTTCGACGCGCTCTTCTTACTCGCGCGTGCTCTCTTCTGCGCGGTTGATGCCGACTTCGTTTTGGAAGCTGACTTCTTTGCCGACTTCTTCGAAGACTTCGACCCAGAACGCTGCTTACGCGCCTTCTCCGACTCCATCTCCTCTCCGAGAGTTTCAATCTCGTCCGCGCCCAATGCTGAGCTGGCCTTCGGGAAGAGCTCGCCTTCCTCTTCCTCAACGTGGTGCTCGACGTTCTCCTGCAGCACCTTCGCCTTTGCTTCCCACTCCTCGTTTGGAGTCCTCGCACGGCTTAACTCTTGAAGAAGTTTCTTGACGACGTCGTGCTCTTCATAAGCCTCGAGCGTCAGGTCGTGTGTCTGTTTCGGCTTTTCGAGCGCCGGGTAGAAAATCGTTTCTTCGATGTGAGTGTGCAGCTCAAGCTCCGTCTTGATCTGTTCAAAAACTCGCATCTTTGCCTGTCCGCTCGCACTCTCTAACTCTTCGAAAAGCTCCTCAACTTTTCTGTGATCGGCTTTCAGTAAGTTAAAGGCATCCATTGTTCTTCCCTCCTTGAATTGGCTGTTGCTGGGCTATCCGGCATTGCTAAGCAAGAAGAGGGCCGTATGAAATTACCAACACAGATAACTCTGAAGATCTTCAAACTGTACGCGCTTGGTACAACTAGATCCGTTTGACGTAGTCATCCGTGTCATCTGTGCTCGACCATCGTCGCGACGAGATGTTCGAGGGCGGCGGCCGGATCGCCGCAACGGCCGGTGTGAACTGGAGAGGTTTGAATGATCGTGCTGCGTGGGGCGACGAGCCAGTGGAAACGCTGGCGCTGCGGTAGCTGACCGATCGATCCGGCGTCGTCGCCGCCGCGACAGATCTTTGGAATGCTGTCTAAATGTTTTCTGACCAGATCGAGATCGATATTTGGGTCGAGAGCACGTAATCGCGACTCATCTAAGTTGATGCGCGCTTCGAGAAAAGACAGATCGGGACACGAGACGATCACGCCAGCATTGATAAACTCCTCGCGATCCACCTTTGGTACGACCCGAACCACAGCATAGTCATACCGGAATTTATCGGGCACGAATCGCCTCCTCAACGAAGCTCCGAGGCGCTTCGAGACGCCTCGTCAGGTAATCGATGTAAGCCTGTCTGTTCTCCGCAATCGTATTAAATGGAGCCTGCTCGTTCATCCAATCGTCCGGCACTAAATCAACGACGCTTTTAATTACGTCTTCGGTGATTGCAGCCGTCATCGCTTCGTCTGCACTTTCGAGCGTTGTGGCGAACGGAAGCAGGATGTGTTCTTTAATCAAGCGGAATGGATCTTTAGGACGTTCGTCCATATCAGTCCAGGCGTGATGAAAGTACAGCGCGGCGCCGTGGTCGATCAACCAAAGTCTCCGGTGCCACATCAGCATGTTTGCATTTCGCGGCGTGCGATCGACGTTGGAGACATAACCGTCGAACCAGACAATGCGCGACGCGAGGTCAGCGTCGGGTTTGTCAGCGACTGGATCGAACATCACTGAGCCGGGAAGGTAATCGAGTCCGAGATTGAGTCCGCCGCTGGCGCGAATGAGGTCTTGTATCTCCGGATCCGGTTCAGTCTTCGCGATCTCAGGATCGAGTGAAACAAAGACGAGCTCCGGGACCAGGAACCCGGCCGCCCTCGCGAGCTCGCCCGCAATCAACTCCGCGATGAGCGCCTTCGTCCCCTGGCCCGCGCCGCGAAACTTGAGCACGTACATGCCGTCGTCATCCGCCTCGATGATCGCGGGCAGCGATCCACCTTCGCGGAGCGGCGTCACATACCTGGCTGCGTTTACGGTTCTCATTCAAGACTCTTTATCCACAGATTACGCAGATTGTGAATGAAGTCTGTGTAATCTGTGGATACTATGTTCTCTTTCGTGGTGCCCTGGGAATTTTATCGAGCAGTTTAGGAATGTCGTCAAACGACTCGAGCCAGATGGTTTTCACGCCCATCGTTTCGAAGAGGGCGCGATCGTAAGTATCTGCCTGACGGAGCACCGCGTTGAGTGCATCAGTGAGCTCGGGTGGATCTTTCCGTTCGTCGTAACCGAGAATTTCTCCCCACTGGCGAGCGCGATTCGCGATGTCGTTTTTGGCTGCGACTTGCTCGTGATCGTGAACCTGATGCCGCATTTGTACTTGCCAGTGTGGTGGTATTTCGCCGGTGTAGTGTGTAGCGTCAAGCAGCCGTCGCAAACTTGGATCGGACATTGAAAGACCGATGAACAAAACGGTGCTGTGTCGCAGTTCGCTGACGATTTCAGACAAACCCCAGTGAAAGACTGTCTCGGTCAGTTTGTGATAATCGTCTTCGGTGAACACCAGGCGCTTCCGATCGACTGGGCCTTGCCGGGGCACGAATCCATGCGGGTGAATGATGTGGAAATAGCCGGTCTGTTGGCGCTTGCCATCAACGATCGAGACCGTGGGAATTTGAAGCTTCTCCAGTTCCTCCTCGAGCAGACCGTCGAAATTGAATGAGAAGACGCAGCGAATGTTTCCTTTACTACGCTTGATCAATTCTGCGACAGCTTGCAGGGTCGTTCGTTTATTGCGTGGCGGTTTACATTGCGCGTAAAGTTGGTTGCGGAGTTTTTCGAGAAAGATCTGCTCGCCATCATTCGCCTCCGCCGCGCCTTTCTTTTTCGCACGCTTTCTCGAATCGCGCTCGACCATGCGCGCGAGCACGAGTGGGCTGTAGTCGAAGTAATCCGTCATCCACGACGCGAGCGCACGGCGATAATGTGGCCAGATGTTTCCCAGGCGGCGCGTGTGTTCAACTTGCTCGAACAGCAGCTCGAGTACGAGGTTCTTCCAACTCGGAATGCCATAAGGAATCGAGACTCCCGCGCCGAGAAATAGGACCAGGTGTTTCTGCTTCCACGCCCAACGCAGGCCATTGAGGTCGCTCTGATTTACAAAACTGTGGCCCACCTTGATTTTATCGGGCGAAGATTTTTTTGAGCTCAGAGTTCGCGGCATGTTGAGTCGGAGAGTTTATCACTCTTTAGGACTTTGCCTCACCGCCGACTTCAGCCAGCACTTGTTCGATAGTCTGACGCTTCCAAAATTGAAGCATGTTTTCTCCGGTCGTGTACGTGCGTGTCTTCATGCGATCGATGTAGAGCGTGCCGTTCAGATGGTCTATCTCGTGCTGAAGAATACGCGCGTACCAGCCGTGTGCGTTGATCGTTATTTCCTCGCCACGTTCGTTCAAGCACTCAACGCGAACATCTAATGCCCGGTCCACAATCGCCTGGTAGCCTTCGACGCTGAGACAGCCTTCGAAGAACGTTGCTTTGGAATCGCCCAGTAACGTTAGCTTCGGATTGATGATCACGTGAAAGGGCACCGGGGATCTTTGCGTCGCGGCGAGTTGATCCGGAAAAAGATGGGCCAGGTATTCCTCCGGATCCTCAATCACAGCCAATTGAATCGACATCCCAACCTGCGGCGCCGCGAGCCCCACACCCGGCGCCCCACGCATCGTGCTTCGCATTAGTTCGATCAGTCGTTGTATCTGCCGGCTGCGGATCTCATCTTTAGTCAGTTCGCGACCCTTCTTCCTTAAAACCGGATCCCCGGCCTGAACGATCTTTAATTTCATCCCCGTTGGCTCCTCGATTTCACATGCATGAACTGCTACTCTGTCGTCATGCCTCACAATAAAAAACTCACAAATACTAGTCTAACCGTATCTGTTCAACTCATCGAGCGAAAGATCTACTTAATTCGCGGTCATAAGGTGATGGCCGACTTCGATCTCGCGGAGCTTTATGGAGTCACTACGAGCCGTCTGAACGAACAGGTAACTCGTAATCGGAAGCGATTTCCTGAGGATTTCATGTTTCAGCTAACGAAAGAAGAGTTCAACTCTTTGAGATCGCATTTTGCGATCTCAAAGATTGGACGCGGTGGCCGCCGACATTTGCCGTATGTCTTCACGGAACAAGGCGTGGCAATGCTATCGACCGTGCTGAACAGTGAGCAAGCAATTGAAGTAAATATCTCTATCATGCGGGCGTTTGTCCAATTGAGACAGATGCTCGAAACAAACGAAGAACTCAATCGCAAGTTCGCAACTGTTATTAGGAAACTCTCTACACACGACAAATATTTTAGGGTCGTATTTGATGAATTGAAGAAACTGACAGAGAAGCCGGCTTCCTCAGGCAGGCAAATCGGGTTCAAAGGCCGCTGCTGAAATTTTGTGCTTTTTGTGGCCCGGGTTTGTTTGCGGCGCCCGGTTCTTGGTTCAATAGGTTTATGAAACCGATTCGAATCCTTTCGATTGCCGTAATCCTGTTTTTCATCAATGTTACTCTTACGGTAGCTCAATCACCGATGACGCTGAACGTCGATGCGACCGAAGCAGCGCGAAATATCATTCACAGTAGACTCAGAATTCCCGTCAAACCCGGACCACTGACACTCTTCTATCCGAAGTGGATTCCAGGCGAGCATAGTCCGACTGGTCCAATTAACGATCTGGTTGGGCTGAAGCTCAGCGCTGGCGGCAAGTCGATCGCCTGGCGACGCGATGAGGTGGAGATGTTTGCTTTTCATTGCGACATCCCGGCGGGCGTAGACGTTCTCGACGTCACGTTCGACGACGTTTCTCAACCAGAAACAACTGCGAGCGCGAAGCTGGCACGCATCAAGTGGAATCGCTTGCTCGTTTACACGCAAGGCATAAACAGCGATGCGATCAACGTCAAAACATCTTTGAAGTTACCGGCGGGCTGGCGTTTCGCATCGGCGTTACCCATAGCGAGTGAAAACAAAGGTGAGTTGCAATTCAAACAAGTTACGCTGACAGAGCTGGTCGATTCTCCGGCGATCATCGGCGCGAACTTCCGCGTGTTTCCGCTCAGCTCCACCGGCATGACGCACGAACTCGACATCGTCGCCGACACACCTGCTGCGCTCGAAATGAAGCCCGAGACGTTAACGGGTTATCGAAGACTGATCGACGAAGCTTACGCATTGTTTGGCGCGCGTCATTACAGAAGCTACAAATTTCTCGTGACGCTCAGCGATCATGGCGGTAGCGAAGGACTCGAACATCACGAATCCAGCGAAGACGGAGCGGGTGAGAAAGCGCTCAGCGATGAGCTCGAGCTGCTCGACTTCGCCGAGTTGATGGGCCATGAATACGCTCATTCGTGGAACGGGAAGTATCGCCGTCCGGCTGGTCTTGCGACGCCGGATTTCGAACAACCGATGCGTGGCGATTTGTTGTGGGTTTACGAAGGGCTGACACAATATCTTGGCCAGGTGTTACCGGCGCGCAGTGGTCTTTGGAGTCCGGAAGATTTTCGAGAAGCAATGGCCGCCGTTGCGGCTGAGATGGAGAACCAGTCGGGACGCGAGTGGCGTCCGCTCGTCGACACTGCAGTCGCGGTCCAGTTCACTTATCCGTCGCCGCGAGCGTGGATGAACTATCGTCGTCGGGTTGATTATTACCACGAGGGATCATTGATCTGGCTGGACGCTGATGTGCTGATCAGAACGCGGAGTAATGGGAAACTCTCGTTGGACGATTTCTGCCGGAAGTTTCATGGCGGCCAGGGTAGTGGACCAGTGCTCAAACCTTATACGTTCGACGATGTAGTAAATACGCTCAACGAAGTCACACCTTACGACTGGCGCAGTTTCCTGAACGCGCGAGTCAATGTGGTCGCTCCGCACGCGCCTCTCGGCGGCATCACCAACGGCGGCTGGAAACTGGTTTATACAGACAAGCCCAACACGGAGGTTCGCATCGCCGATCACTCGCGCAAGAGTATCGATCTCTCGTACTCGCTCGGCGTGTTGTTGAAGGAAGAAGATGGCACGGTGATGGACGTCAATCCGAACGGTCCAGCATTCAAAGCCGGTGTCGCGCCGGGAATGAAAATACTCTCGATAAACGGACGCACGTGGTCCACTGACGTGCTGCACGAAGCGGTTGCTTCATCGAAGACCAGCACCACGCCGATCGAGTTTGTGGTGGAGAACGGTAGTTTCAACGAGACCTATAAAGTGAACTACCACGGCGGCGAGCGCTATCCCCATCTGGAGCGCGACAACACGAAACCGGACGTGCTGGGCGAGGTGATTAAGTCGCGGGCGCGATAAGTTGAGATCTCAAGAAGAAGTTACAGCCGATTGAAGAGATCTACGGCAATATTCGCGCAGACCTCCTTTACGCGGCTCCAGTCATGCCATTTCGGATGTAGCCTGCGGTATTCACTCAAGTCTGTGTCTTCCAAGTCGAAGGGCATTGGGTTAGACAACTGCACTTGCAACTGCTGGATGGCCGACTCGCCGCTGGTTTGAGGATAGAGTTGATCTAGCGTTGCGAGCGCCTCCATTACACGCGCTGGTCCGATCCGTTCTGCCAACGCGGCAAAGTCCAGGTAATCTCGTGTCGCATTGCGTTTGAGAATTAAAATGCCTTTTATGCGAAGCAGTTCCTCTTCTGTCGGTACTACTAGCCGCACATCACCGATCGCCACTTCTTGTGTCTCTAACGGTTGTTCGCGAATCATCTGCCGCACGCCGGTTTCGATACCGTCGAGACTGCCTAATATCAATACTGGTCTCTTCAGACGCGCGGTATGCCATCCTGCTACTGATTCGAGCTCTGCCAGTACTTCATCAAATCGATCGCGAAGATCCGGCAAAACATGATCAGCATCTCGCGAGAGCCGGTGTTGAGCAAAGATTGCTACCGCCGTGCCGCCGACGAGCGTCGCGCCAGGCAGAATCTCTTGTAAGTGTGCCGCTGCAGAAAGCAATTGCTCCCAATCAGTTAAGTTGCTTTCGGACATATAGATTCCAGAAATGATATCGCTGTGCGTATGGATCAGACAGGTGAGGTTGGGCCACCCGAAGAATTCGCTCACGGACTTCGGAGCGGCTCGCGGCGACATCGCGTAGTTCCTTCCAGTCTTCCAGCCGTCCACGAGCGATTACATCGTCGATTGCCGCAAGTGTCCAGTCAGAATGATTCAGGTGACGGTGCAACATTTCGTTTGGATTATAGCAGCTTGATTTTGTTGCAATGTAACTTCTCATTCGGCGTTAAAGAGCTAACCTTTTTTCGAGACGATCTCTTGCGTCTCTAAATACATCTTCGGCACACGCATCAATGCTGTTCCCGCCTCAATCTCAGCGTTACGACGTACTGTTTCCTCGACCCATATCTGCTCAAGATTTTCGCTCCACTCATTATCGCCGGTCATATTAATCTCGTTGCAAAGCATACTCACTATGGTATAGTGCTGCGCACTCCACCAAAAAGAAGCGGGCCGACTTGTGGTAGCACACGAAGTCAGCCCTAGCAGGCTGCTGAAAAACTGAGCATTGCTACTGATGTTCTCTTTTTCAATCAGATTTGGTTATCAGTAATGCGCGATTTTCGTTTAGCTATTGTTCCGGTGGTTCATTCGCCACTTTCGTTCGCTTGCTTAAGCAAGAACGGCCACCGCAGCGCGGCAATTCAGGTTACCGCCGACAGGTTTCTGATTCTGACCAAGTTGTAAGCCGCGGTCGCGAACTGGAAGATCCAACCCACCAGCTCCAAGCCTCGGTGCCGCGTCTTACGCAGCAGCCCGACCGTCTTCAACCAGCCGAAGATCTCTTCGACTCGTTTGCGTTTCTGTTGACTAACTGCATAGCCAGGATGACGGGTCGTGCGGCCATCAATGGCGCTACCGCCGCGCCGCTTGTCGTTTTGCGCGACGTGTGGAGTCACGCGCCGTTCACGCAAATTGGCAACGAACTCTTTCGTGTCATAAGCCTTATCGGCGGCCAAAGTCACCCGTTTACGAGACTGGCCCAACAACGCCAGCGCCGCCGCGCGCTCAGTCGTACCACTGGCCTGCGTCAATTGGGCGTTGACCACCAAACCGTTGCGATTCTCCATCAGGACGTGGCCCTGGTAAACCAGTTTGGCTTCGCTCCCCTTCGTCTTCTTAAACAGTCTCAAGTCGCCATCAGTAGTCGATTGATGCGTTTCATTCGAGCGTTTTTGGCCATGAAAGTTGACGGTCGGATTGCCGGGATCGTCTGGCTTATCCCGGTCGCCACGCTTCGTCTGTTCCTTCGGCTGAAAACTTTTCAAGCTGGCCCAACCTTCGACCAACGTGCCATCGACGGTGAAGTGTTCATCGGAGAGCAACTCTTTGCCGCGCGCCAGCGCCAACACCGCCGCAAAGAATTCGGCGGCAATCTCGCCGCGCAACAAGCGGTCCCGATTCTTGCTGAAGGTAGTCGCATCCCAAACGCGGTCGTCCATATTCAAACCCACGAACCAGCGAAACAACAGGTTGTAGTTCAACTGCTCCATCAGCATTCGTTCGCTGCGTACCGAGTAAAGCACTTGCAAGAGCAAGGCGCGCAACAAGCGCTCAGGCGCAATCGAAGGTCGGCCGGTGCGCGCATACAACTGATCGAAGCGTGGCGACAGTTGTTTGAAGATTTCATCCGTCATCTGGCGAATGGGTCGCAAAGGATGATCGGCCGGCACACGTTGTTCTGGCGAGATGTAACTGAACATCGCCGCTTCTTGTTCGTTGTCTCCCCGCACTCTGCTCCTCCGTCTTTGGCGTTGGACCAGATTATAGTTGACCGTGATCGAGCTGCGGGAAGAATGTTTAGTTTTTCAGCAGCCTGCTAGATATCAAACCTTCTAACGAAAGGAATGACACCATGGTTAACCATGTTAGCGCAACAGCGCAGGAAACACCTCACGCAAGTCAAACAACAACACATATCAGTAAAGCGGTAAGACGGCGGGCCGAGGCAGTCGTAAACGATCGCACGATGGATGCGGAGAGCAGGGCGTTGATTCGTTTCGCTTTGGAGATAAATGATCCGATGGTGTCGGAGCTTGTGCGTCGGGCGGATGCGGGCGAGAGGCTTAGTGATACGTTAGACTTCCCGCAAAACGGCGAGGATTCGAGTAGAGATATCGTAGAAGCGATGACGGAGATAATCTGTTGCACTGGTGGTGAAAAAGGTTCGGCTGGTAGTGTCAAATATTTTGTGTAAACGATCGTTTAGTTGTTTAGGTCGATGGCTTTTCCATATTGATTATTAGTAGCAGCAGGGGCTGTGGGAACGGTGGAAAAACGCGGTTTGTTTTTCCACGGTTTCCATAGCCCGGATTTTTGCCTGGCAGTTCATTTCTTGAGCACGCGGTCTATTCAACCGGCAGGCGGTTTTCGTAAAGGATGGCAAAACGGTTGAGCGCAGCTTTCCAGTCGGACATCGACCTGGTCCAGTTTTTCGCGATGTTGCGCAACGCCAGATAGAGTAGTTTGAAAACCGCTTCATCGTTCGGGAAGGAGCCGCGCGTTTTGGTCACTTTACGCAGTGACATATTGAGTGACTCAATCGCATTGGTCGTGTAGATCACCTTCCGAATCTCTGGTGGATGCGCGAAGAATGGAATCACCCGCAGCCAGTTGCTGCGCCAGGACTTCGCGATCATCGGAAACTTCGCATCCCACTTCAGGCTGAACTCAGCCAGTTTTTGTTCCGCCTCCGCTTCGGTCGCGGCGCCGTAGATCGTCTTCAGGTCGGCCGCCACTTCGCGACGCTGTTTCGAGCCTACATAGTGCAGCGAGTGCCGCACCAGATGCACAATGCACAATTGCACTTCGGTTTGCGGAAACACTGTTTCAATCGCTTCGGGAAAGCCTTTCAGTCCATCTACGCAGGCGATGAAGATGTCCTGGACGCCCCGATTCTTTAGTTCCGTCACTACTTGCAGCCAGAACTTGGCGCCTTCCGTTTCTGCGATCCACAAGCCCAACACTTCTTTCACCCCACTCAGCGTCACCCCAATCGCGAGGTAAACCGCTTTGCTTCGGACCTGCCCACTATCCCGCACTTTGAACTGGATGGCGTCCAGATAAATGATGGGGTAGACCGCGTCGAGCTGCCGGTTCTGCCACAGCCTGACTTCGTCAATCACTTCCTCCGTGACGCTCGAGATCAACGCCGGCGAGACTTCCACGTGGTAAATCTCTTCCAGATGCTGCTGGATCTCCCGCGTCGACAAACCGCGTGCGTATAGCGAAATGATGTTCTCATCGAAGCCGGTGAAGCGGGTCTGATGCTTCTCGATGATCTGGGGCGCGAAGGTCCCGTTCCGATCCCGCGGTACCTCGATCGGCAGCGTGCCAAAGCTGCCCTTGAGCGTCTTGGCCGACTTGCCATTACGCGAGTTGCCGCTTTTGTGTCCCGCTACATCATGCTTTTCGTAACCCACGTGCGCGGTCAGTTCAGCCGCCATGGCCCGTTCCAGCAACTGCTTCGTTAACTGCTTCAGCAGCCCGTTCTCCCCGATGAGGTCCTCGGGCTTTTTATAGTCCTTCAGCAGCTTGTCAATGAGCTCATTTTCAATGGTCATCTTGTTCTCCTGGACCAACCTTAACCGGTTAGCCGCTGAATGACCATTTACACAAAACTTTTTACACCCTCGTTCGGCTGCGCTGCTGGTCCTAATGTCGATGGTGCAAAACTCTTCAGATCCGAAAGCGCTTGCGAATATGGCGAAGCATCTTGCCTTTACTCGTTGCGGGGAGTTAAACGTCAACGGAATGGTCGATGCTCAGGCGGCTGTGTTCAAGGACGAGTTGCTTGCCGGGAAACTGAGCGGATCGTGAGCTTTTAGCCCGCACGAAAGTGGTTTTATAGGATTATATGATTGTTTTCGTGCGGGCTTTGCACCTTCGAAGGAATGATTAGGATCGACGAAATACGATATTGATCTGCTCAAGATCAATCCAGGATTTGCGAAATTCAATCTAGTATTTGCGGGACTGCAAACAGTTTCGCGCAAATCCTATATTGAACTCAGCGAATCCTACATTGAATTTCGCTGGTTCAATATTGAATCCCGCAGATGCAAGATTGAATCTAGCTGATTCAATATAGGATTCGAGGAATTCAAGATAGGATTTCGTCAAAGCAAGACACGATCGCGCGGGTTCAAGACATCCTGCGGCTTATTCAACACGCAGTTTCGGCACTTTCACAAACCACGCCAGCAGCGCAAGCAACATCACGACTACAGTCAGTAAGTAAAAGATTGACGCGTACGAGCCGGTGTGGCTGACGGTTTCGGCGAGGATGAGTGGCCCAAGGGCAGAGGCGATGACTGTCAGTGACTGCGCTAAGCCCTGGATTTTGCCGAGATGTCTTCGACCGTAGGCCGCACTCCAGAAACTGAAGAAGATCACGATCACGAATCCACCTGCCAGTCCCATCACCGCTGCGTAAATTGCGACGTGCAGTTGAGTCGAGACGTGTGGCAGTGCCGCGAGGGAGCCTGCGAGTAGGACCATCGCGAGAGAGAGTAAACGATTCATCTTCCACTTCGACGCGATCCAGCCGCCGAGAAAGTTTCCGACAAGCGACGTGAGGGCAACGATGATGAGACTGCGATAGTACGTCGATGCGTCAAAATGGCGTTCAGCCAGAATCGATTCGTTGAAGAGCGCGATGCCGGAAGCGATTAGTCCGTAGATAGCGCTTGCTATCCCAAACACCCAGAAGCTCGGAGTTGATAAAGCTTCGGTGAGCGTGTAATCCGAAGCATCTTCGGAGGATGACTCACCGTCAGGATCGATCGAAACTGACTCAGGCGATCGACGCACGAGTAATAACGCAAGCGGCGCGAGCACGAACAGAAGCCCGAGGCCGATGATCCACCACGCGGTGCGCCAACCTCTCGACAACACGATCGCGCCGATCAACGGAAACGCGAGCATGAAGCCGATGCTCAACGCGACTGTATAGATTGCCATCGCAAGGTTGAGCCGGCGCACAAACCACTGCCCGACCATCGTGATACTGACGACCGAGAGTGCGCTCTGTCCGAAGCCGCGGGTGAGTGTGATCAGAATCGCGATCGCGGCGACACTGTGCGTAACGCTCATTCCGAAGACAACGGATGCCAGCGAAATAGTGACGACTGTCAGGACGATCCTGCTTCCAAAACGATCGATCAATCGCCCGACACCGACAGAGAAGAGAGCGCCGATCAAGGTGGCCCAAAGGTTTATGCGCGCGAAGTGGACGCGATCGATTTGCAGATCGCGCAGAAGTGGCTCGGTTATGAGTCCGAGGCCCTGTGTGCGGCCTGGCAGGGTGCCGACCATCGCGAGCGCCGCGATGAAGACGTGTACCCAGCCGTAGTAAAATGGGAGCGCGAGAGGTTGTTGACGTATTTCAGTAGCCACAGATTTAAACAGTACCGAGCGCGGTAGCGCCGGGTCGAGTCCAACAGTCGAGCCTTATCACTGCAAGCGCCCCGGCGCTACCGCGCTCGGTACTGTGCGCTGACGGCGCACTAAAATCCAGCTCAGAACCATGGTCAGACACACGAGCAGGCCGATCCATCGCGCTGGTCCATCTTTAAAGACGACAGTGGCGTTGAAAAAGATGAAGATCAGAAAGCCATGCCAACTCAGCGTCAGCCACCACGGGCGACGTCGATACGAGCTCAAACCCGCCAACCACCACGACGCTATGTCTGCAGTCCACAACGTCGCAACCGCGTAGTTTATGAAAAGACCACCACCCCAGTTGATCCTAAACACCTGTGCAGTTTGGCGTGCGGTCTCGAGGTACGCAGACTCATGACTCCACGCATGATAAAACTGGAACGCGCAAATGAAATGTGCAACAAGCGCTGCACAGCCGGTGGTCCATGCCAGTCGAGTCCAACGATCCGTGTCAGGTTGTTTGCGCGCAGTCGCGAACATGACACACCCGATCGTGTAAGCGACGATCGAGATCCAGACCGTACTGCGCGTCAATAACTCTCCCGAGCTCATTTCGAGATTCGTAGATTAGCGAAGTGGGCCAGTGTGTCAGGTCCAATCCATAACGCAACCGCACCTTTGCTCTGTCCCTGCTTCAGATCATTGACCAGCAACGTAGGCTGCTCGACTCCATTCACAAACAGCCGCGCCTTCTCGCCACGCACCTCAATCCGCACCTTCGTCCATTCTCCCGCGACAAGATCCACGTAGCTCTCGTATTTCTCCGGCGACTCCTTGCGCAGCAAATGCCACGGAAAGCCCGGCACCGAAATATATTGCACGGAATGATTGCGACGCACCTGGTCCTCTGCGCGTCCATTCGTCGGCCGCAGGTAAATGCATTCGAAACGAGACTGATCTGGCGCAACGCGAAATGCGATGCCAACGAACCCGCGTGCGCCTTCGCCTGCGCCGGGACGAGGCTCGCCCGTGAGATCGACTTCGATGACTCCGTCCTGGAAATCAGTTCCAGGAAGAATCGCGAGCCGTCCTTCATCACCTAAACTTGGCGATGCCGCATCATGTACGCGCACAGCTTTTCGACCTTTGAAGGTAACAGCCTCGGCCTTTACGTTCACGAGCTTCAACTGGTCAGGAGAGTCGAGCGGAAATGTTTGCGCCTGCAAAGCTGTGGCAGTCAAAAAGAGGAGTGTAATAAGTGTGGATGCACGCATAGTTATCTTGTAATGGACCAACACAAAGTCACAAAACGGAAGACGTCACCTGTGATTTTGTACGAGTTGAAGAGCCGCTCCGATACCCGCACCGAAGAACAGACCGTACACGACTCCGAACAACAACATTCCGGTCGGTTCGCTTAAGGTATCGAAGAGCGCGGCTCCTAAAAAGTATCCGAGAGCGTTTGATACGAAGATGACGGCGGAAAGTTTTACAAGAGAACTGAACGTACGAAATCCTGTAGCGATCACCAACGCCATGAATATCGATCCGGCTAACGCGCCAACCAGTTCACCAACTGTGCGGCCCACCGTGAAATACGCGATCATCCACGCCGCGGCATACGCGAAGAACGCGACCGCCCACAGCAGATAGAACTTCGGAAGCCGCCAGCGATCGACCACGACGAGTGATCCAAACACTGCACCGCTCAGCACTATGAACAGGACGATCCATGTAATGTACGCGCCAAACAATCCAAGATTTTGGTACAGCCAGCGTTCGCCGAATGCGACAGTCGCGAACACGCAAAGGCTGACGAGGCCGAAACCGATTGCTCCAGTGACGATCGATTTCGCAAGCGAGGGAAGCGGCTTTGATTCGTTGGGCATGGTATTGATCTCACTTCTGAGTGGCTTCGCACAAAAAGTACCGATTATTGATTTCTCTGCGCAACCTCTGTGTTCTCTGCGCCGCTGTAGTGAGTTATTGCTGTGCATTAGTTAACCACAGAGGCACAGAGAACACAGAGGTTGCACAGAGAAGAGTGATGTCGCGAGTTTTTGTGCAAAGCCCTTCTGAATCACACGATATTGTTGGTATGCAGATGTACGATCAGGCTGTAGAATCTGGTCGATCTGTTGAAATTATTCAAGTAAAAACTGGACATGACAAAATACACCTCCGCCATCTTGGTCCTCGCGTTATCGATGATCGTTGCGCTCGTCGTCACTGCTAACCAAACGACGCCGCCCCCACAACAAGACTGGACCGAGCCCTTTCCCGCATTTCGGATTGCCGGAAACCTTTATTACGTCGGCAGCAAGGGACTGGCCAGCTATCTGATCGCCACGCCCGACGGACACATTCTGATCAACAGCAACCTGGAAGCTAATGTTCCGATGATTCGTACGAGCGTCGAGTCGCTGGGATTCAAGTTCAGCGACATCAAGATTCTTCTGATCAGTCACGCGCATTTCGATCATTGTGCCGGAAGCGCCGCGATCAAAGAACTCACGGGCGCCAAATACATGGTGATGGATGGCGACGTCGATGTGGTCCAATCAGGTGGCAAGAGCGATTTTCAGTATGGCAGCGACCCGACGGCAATTTACCCGCCGGCGAAGGTCGACCGCGTTCTGCACGATGGTGACGAAGTGAAACTCGGAAACGCGACGCTCAAGGCGCATCTCACGCCGGGACACACGAAGGGTTGCACCACGTGGACCATGAAAGTGAATGACGGTTCGAAGCTGCGCAACGTCGTGATCATTGGTAGTCCGAATGTGAATCCTGGATATCAGCTCGTCGACAGTACGGTATATCCACGGATCACGGAAGATTACGAAAAGACATTCCGCGTCCTGAACTCACTGCCTGTTGACTACTTCCTCGGCGCGCACGGCAGTTACTTCGATTTGGAAAAGAAGTACCCGCAGCTCAAAGCAGGGAACTCGAGCGCTTTGATCGATCCCGTAGGCTACAAGCAGTATGTTAGGGAAAGAGATAATGCGTTTCGCCGAGAACTGAAAAAGCAAAGGGAAATGAAAAAGACATCTGGTAATTAGATTGTTCAAGAAGGTTGTGGCCAGATATCGACTGCCAGCTCAAATAAAGCTTCTGTTCGGGTGGTTATATCACCTTCGGCCCATGTCGTGCTCTCGTAAAACTCGTGATTCATTTTCAAGACACTGTGAGTCAATATTTGTGGCCTCTTTACATTCCAGGCGCTATTGGAGATAGCAGGATTAAGCTTTTTAGTTAGTAGGGTTAAATTGCCGAATGTGTGCACCAATTCATCCCGTTCACTCGCTGTTACTTCATCGGGCAAGGGCCAGTGTACACGCCAACTTTGAGGCATAAGATGCTCGATCGTGAGCTTCTCTCTTATGTAAATATCCTCAGTTCTATCAGTATGCATAGCCGAGTTCAGAGCTTCTAACATCATGCGAAGCCGCTTTCTGATCAATTTCTTATAGGCGGCTAGTTTCATCCATGACTGTTGAAATTCCTCATCATTTGGAAAGCGATTCGCCTCTGCGGTCGATTCAAGAAGCTGGGCACGTATCGCGTCTTCGGAAAAACTTCCGTTATCTTTCAGCTTCCTCACAATATCTGTAAACAAGCGGTTGTAATTCTTCGTGGTCAATTCACAAATCATCCTGCGCACAAGGAATGATTCCAGTAATTTGAAGATACTCCGAAGTTTCTCAGGTTGCTGAGATTGATTTTGTTTCACTACTTCCATCAGCAACGGATAAAGAGTGGTCGTATCCAGTTGATCGAGTCGATAGAAAAAGATGCCTTCAGGTGAATCTGGCGAGTAATTCTCGAAGCTTCTATATACATCGCCATAGTCACGCAAACGGGCTAGGTGGATTGCAGCCGATTCGCCACTGCTTTTTACGTATTGGCGAAAGATTTGGAATAGCTCGGTAGCGGTCGCTTCTTCGCCTGTCATCAAGGTGAGGTAATGTTGTAAGAACAAGTCGAGGCGTGGCCGATTTAACCGCCCCTGTCTGACTTCCTGACGCCAATAGCCGGAATCGCTGTCGAAAGATTTCCAAAAATGCTCGTACAGTTGATCGATGTTCTGGTTTTGGGCTTGTGCGAGCTGAAAAAGAAAATTTTTAACCAAGTCGGCCGGAAGCAGAGGAGTTCCAAGGGCGTTCAAGGTCTCGAAGATGACTTGTGCGTCATCTCTGTCGTCAAGATCAATGACGACGAGGGTCAGGTCGTCCTTGATGCACTGGTACAGCGCGCTAACACGACGGACAAACTGTTCCTCATCCGCACCGCCGAGCCAGTCTTCAATTTTCTTATGAAAAAAGATATAGCATCGCGGTATCAACTCATCATTCTCGCCAGCGCTCGCAATCAGGTTTTGAGCAGTTTCGTGAGTGTCTGAGGTCATTACTTGTCGGAAGTGAGGGCGATCGCTGTTTGTCGGGAAAATTTTGAAACGTTCGTCTGGCTCATCGCTTAGGGGGATGTGGTTTGTTGTCAACTTGGCAAAGGCTTCGCGGTATGCGTCGGCCTTTGCCCATCCAGCGATTGCTCTTTCGTGGCATAAGTTTCTAATTGCTGCGAGTGCCAGTTGCAAAGTCGTGAGGCGCTGCTGACCATCGATCAGTTCACGTTTGGTGATTGTGCCGGTTGGCGTCGGCAACTGGTCCAAGACGATCGTACCTAAAAACTTCGGACGCGGAGTAGTTCCCTCGACGCGTTGGTCGGCGAGTTCTTGAAGCGACTCCCATAACGGTTGCCAATTCTTCTGTTGCCTCCACACATAAGGACGTTGAAACAGTGGAGCTTGAAACTGAGAGGTTGGATCAAATATCTGTTCGACGTTTCGTTTGTTTACGTCCATATGGGTCCTCGAAGTCTATATGCCACAAAGAATACCAAATAGATTTTGCCAATTTTGAGCTATTTGTGCTTTTTGTGGCTAGATGCATCGCTGATTCAATGTTCGAAAGTGGGATCATAAGTCCCGTAAGTGAAACTTCAACACGCTGCCCCCAAGGTAAAAATCTGCAAAAACACTCGATTTATTTCGATTGTGACGCCGGACTTTCTCCGATCGAGGTTTGGCACAGACTTTGAAATTGCCAACCCAGATCGCTTGTAACACCTGCCCGGAGATCACTGCCATGCACGACCTGATCTACTGCTTCCGCATGCTGCGCAAGCGGCCCTCGTTCACACTCGTTGCTGTGCTGACGCTCGCCCTCGCCATCGGCGCCAGCACCGCTCTCTTCAGCATCGTCAACGTCGTCGTGCTCAATCCGTTCCCCTATAAAGATCCTTCGCGACTCTTCTTCGTACGCCAGAGCCTCCCGAAGATCGGAGTAGAGGATCAGTTTCGATCGTCAGGACCGGAATTCGTCGATTACACCAGAAGCGGAATCTTCGAGCGTGTCGCTGCCTACGAACCTGTCAGTCGCAATCTCACCGGCAGCGACGAGCCTGAACGCATCTTCGCAGCCAAAGTCTCAACCGACTTCTTCAATATCCTTGGCACCGAACCGTTACTCGGCCGCACTATCGCGCCAAACGAACAAGGTCCAAAAGGCGAGCGTGTGCTGGTCATCAGTCATGGACTGTGGCAACGACGTTTCGGTGGCGACAAATCAGTGTTGGGCCAGAAAGTTTCACTCGATGACGAGCCTTTCACGATCATCGGCGTCATGCCTCCGCAATTCAGGTTTGAGGAAATGCAAGCGTGGTTTCCGTTTCCGTTCGAGCTCGGCGAAGGTGTGCGCACTGGCCGTCAATATGTGGTCCTCGGCCGCATAAGCTCGACCAGCAATGCACAGCAGGTCAATGCTGCATTCGCTAATCTGGCGCGACAAAACGAACACGACTTCGGTGGTACAAATCAGGAATATGCCGGCCGCTCGATTTACGTGCAGCCACTCGCTGAGTTTTATCTTGGACCAGTGCGCAAAGCGCTTTTCATATTGCTTGGCGCCGTTGCGCTCGTTCTGTTGATCGCGTGTGCGAACATCGCAAATTTACTACTCGCGAAGTCGATGAGCCGCGCGCACGAAATCGCGATTCGAAAATCGATGGGAGCGAGCCGCGTGCGAATTATCCGCCAGATGCTCGTCGAGAGTGCTGTGCTCGGTTTGCTCGGCGGCGGGCTGGGACTGCTGATCGCTTCGTGGGGAACACGTGGACTTGTGAATCTGATACCGGCGGGCACGATTCCGGCTGGCCTCGACATCACGATGCACTGGCAAGTCCTTCTATTCACGTTAGCGGTGTCGCTCGTCACTGCGTTCATCTTCGGGCTCTGGCCCGCGATTCAGGGATCGAGAACACAAACGCGCGAGGCGCTGCAATCGGCGAGTCAACGAACAACTGCCGGTACGGGATCGCGACGCGCGCAGAGTGTGCTCGTAATTGCGGAAGTCGCGCTTTCGCTCATTCTTCTCGTGATGGCGGGTTTGATGATTCGAAGTTTTGCGAAGCTGACAAACATCGATCCGGGAATGAGCACGTCGAACGTGATGTCGATGCGAATCAATCGCTCGCCGTTGAAGTCGAAGAACGGCGCAGAGAATGGCGTCTTTTTTCAGCGCGTGATCGATCGAGTGAAGACGTTGCCTGGGATTGAATCGGCAAGCGTCGCTTCACACGTGCCGTTTGTGTACACAGAAGACTGGCCCATCACGGTTGAGACGGTCGCGAATGCCGGGGCGCAAACGCAGAGCATCGACACGCGCACCGTGAGCGCTGACTACTTCAACACACTACAGATTCCGCTCGTTGCCGGACAGTTCTTTTCGACTGAGGATGGACCACAGGCTCCGAGCGTGGTGCTTGTAAATCAGGCTATGGTTAATCGCTACTGGCCCAATCAGGATCCGCTCGGTAAACGGCTTAAGCCTGGCAACGCCGACTCGAAAAACCCGTGGTTTACAGTTAAGGGTGTAGTGAAAGACTCGGCTCAAGCGTCGCTCGACCGCGGGATCAGGCCTGAGATCTATTTCTCGCTCGGACAACTGGCTGGACAGTATCGTCGCATGAACCTCGCGGTGCGTACGAACGTCGATCCGAAGAGCACGGTGGCTGCAATACAAGCTGCCATTCGCGAAATCGATAAGGACCAGCCGGTATATCAGATTCAGACGATTGATGAGCTGGTCCGCGAGTCTGTTAGTACGCGGCGCTTTGCTTTGATGATCCTGATTTTGTTTGCAGTGCTTGCTTTGGTGCTGGCGATGTCTGGAATTTATGGTGTGATTTCTTATTCAGTTACACAACGGACGCAGGAGATTGGGATTAGAATGGCGCTTGGCGCTGAAGCGAAAGACGTTCTGCGACTGGTGTTGGGCCAGTTTATGCGAATGACGTTTGTCGGTGTCGCGCTCGGATTAGTTGCGGCGTACGCGTTGACGCGATTGATGACGAGTCTGCTGTTTGGTGTGACGCCGACTGATGTGATGACGTTTGTGGCAGTGTCAGTCAGTCTATCGCTGGTCTCGTTGATTGCGTGTTTGATACCGGCGAGAAGGGCGACGCGTGTTGATCCGTTGGTTGCGTTGCGATACGAATGACTTCATCCACAGATTACACAGATTTCCTGAAAACAGTCTGCGTAATCTGTGGATGGATCGACCAAATCAAAATTGAGGTGTGGCGATGACAGGATTCTGGCAAGACTTGCGCCTCGCGTTGCGGACTGTGTGGAAGCAACCTGGCTTCACGCTTACCGCGGCTATCACGTTAGCCCTCGGTATTGGTGCGAATACCGCGATATTCAGTGTTATCAATGCACTGATCCTCAACCCACCCAACATCGTCGAGCCGGACCGCGTGGTCGCGCTGTGGCGTACGCCGAAGGACCAACGAACCAAAGGTAACGCATCCTATCTCGACATCCAGGATTGGAGCGCGCAAAGTCATAGCCTCGAAGCCATCGCAGGTTACAAACCCAACGGCTTCACTTTGCTCAACGAACAGGCCGAACGCGTGCAGGGCATGCGCGTTACTGCCAACTTTCTTTCAGCGCTCAAGGTCAAGCCGCTGCTGGGCCGCGATTTTCAGCCTGAAGAAGAAAAGCGTGGCGCGAAAGGCGTCGTGATCGTCAGTGCGCAGTTCTGGCAATCACGCTTGGCTGGCGACGCGAATACTATCGGAAGAGAAATCACTCTCGACGGCAAACCATTCACCGTCATCGGAGTTCTTCCGGCAGAGTTCGAGTTTCCACTCGCCAAAAACTCTACAGAGCTCCTGACAACGATCGCGGCGGAAGGTCAAAACCTCGACGAGCGCGCAGCATATGTTTTTCTTCCTTTCGGCCGTTTGAAGCCCGGCGTTACGTTCGCACAAGCCCAGGCGGAGCTGAATAACATCACGGCTAATCTCGAACAACAGTATCCACGCGAGTGGTACAACACGACCGTCTATCTCGTGCCGGTTGGTGAAGAGGTTGTCGGTTCTGAAATGCGACGAGGATTGTGGGTGTTGCTCGGCGCAGTGGTTTTCCTTTTGCTCATCGCTTGCACGAACGTGTCGAACCTCTTGCTGGTGCGAGCGACGGTGAGAGAAAGAGAGCTCGCCTTGCGCGTCGCGCTTGGTGCCGGGAAGTGGCGGATATTACGGCAATGGCTAACTGAGAGTTTGTTGCTGGCACTGCTTTCAGCAGGGCTGGGTGTGTTGCTCGCAGCGTGGGGACTGAAGCTGATCAAACTCTACGGCGTGGGCCAACTGCCCCGGCTTGATGAAGTGCAGATTGATTTACGAGTGTTGAGCTTCACCGTGGTTATTTCAATTCTGACTGCGCTTCTCTTCAGCGTGCTGCCGGCGTTGAAAGCCTCGCGTCCTGACATCAATGAGGTTTTGAAAGCCGGAGCGAAGACGGCGACGAGTAGTGGCTCAGCGCAGTTCTGGCGTGACTCGCTGGTAGTGGCGGAAGTCGCGCTCGGTCTCGTGCTGCTGATTAGTGCGGGCTTGATGATGCGTAGCTTTGCATCACTCACGAACGTACATCCGGGTTTTGATCCAAGCAATGTAATCACGGCGCGAATCACGATGAGCGGCGCTGCTTACGACGATCCGCAGGCGCGCTCGCGTTACGTGAGTCAAACGCTCGAGCAGATCAAGGCGTTGCCGGGTGTGCAGAGTGCGGCGTTCGTTGCGCCGATGCCATTTAGTGGCGCCGAGATTGGCGGCGACTTCAGGTTTGAAGGTAGAGGCACGCCTGAGCCCGGACAAGAGCCGTCGGCGAATGTGCGCAATGTGACGTCGCAGTACTTTCAGACGATTGGAATTCCTTTGCTGAAGGGACGCTATTTCAGCGACCACGAACGAGGCGGCGATGTTGGCACGGCGATCGTCAATGAGACGTTTGCCAAACGCTATTTCGCAAACGAGGACCCGATTGGTCAGCGCATCAGGGAGCTTGGGGTTAATCAGAACCCGGGCGATCCGAAGCAGTATGAGATCGTCGGTGTTGTTGGCGATGTGCATCACAACAGTTTGAAGAGATCTGCGACTCCGGAGCTTTACCTGCCGCATCATCAGAACAGTTGGGCGTGGGGGAATTTTGTCGCGCGTACGACGAACGATCCAACGTCGCTTACTCGCAATTTTACTGACACGATTCGCGCGACCGACAAGAGTGTGCCGGTGACTGGAGTCAGGCTTTTGAACGATGCGATTTCGGTGACGCTGTCGCAACCGCGCTTTTACACGTTGCTGTTTGGGTTGTTTGGCGCCACCGGGTTGTTGCTGACGGTCGTCGGAATTTACAGCGTGATCTCGTACACCGTTTCGCATCACACGCGCGAGATCGGGATCAGAATGGCGCTTGGGGCGAAGGGGACGGATGTATTGAAGTTGATCGTTGGGAAGGGTTTGATGTTGACGTTGATGGGTATTGGAATCGGGCTTGTTGGCGCGTTGGGAATCACACGCGTGATGCAGACGTTGCTCTTCGGCATCAGCACGACGGATTGGGTTACGTTCACCGTTGTGGCGCTCTTCTTAATGCTCGTCGGCCTGATTGCCACCGCCATCCCCGCCCGCCGCGCGATAAAAGTCGATCCGCTCGTTGCACTTCGGTATGAGTAGCCACAAAAAGCACAAAAACACAAAATGCTCTTTTTGAGCTGTTGTGCCTCTTTGTGGCTAAAATCAGATCCTGATCCTGAACACGCCGAGGTTGCTCATCTGCCCGTGCACCGTAACGCGGACGGTGCAATTCCCGACCGGCAGGTTGTCTGGTAAGCGGAAGATGATTTGAACGAATGGAAAGTCTGGCACGGGTCTCACGTCTTCAGCAGGGATGTCGTACGGTTTGTTATTACTATCGATCAAATTAACCACGACCGCGGAACTCGTATCGCCCTGTACCAACGGAAGACTTGACGCGAAGATCATCACTCTTCGATTCGGCTCACCACCAAGGAGCGGGCTAAGCACGTTCACAACCGGAAACGGATCCCTCACGAACCACGACGCATCCAACACGGCCAGTTGATCGGCTGTGTTCCCGGATTCTTCTGTGAGCAATTGAATCGGAAACGGTGTTGGAGTCGGTGTTGGAGTTGGTGTTGGAGTCGGCGTGGGTGTTGGCGTCGGTGTGGGAGTCGGCGTTGGTGTAGCCGCTGGTCCCACCGTGAAATTCACAGTTTGATCAGTCGTGAGATTCGGCAGCGTTATGGCCGCTGGATTTAATTGAATCCCACTCTTCGACGCGCTCAACGTGTAATCACGTCCACGCGCGAGTTTCAAGAACGCGTAGTCCCCATTTTGATCCGTCGATGTTGTCGTCACGACATTCTGTTGTAAACCAACCGTCACCGTCGTGTCCGGTATGCCGGCGCCGTTCGCGTCCGTAACTCGACCGTTAATGTTAGATGTGTTGGAAGGCCTTAGCTGAAACTCCCAAACGCCGCGTCCATATGTCGCCGCCCGTAGGATTGAACCATCGTTCGAGATCTTTAGATCTTCAATGTAAAGACTAGGAAGCCCCGTTCCGAGCATGGCCCAGTTCTGGCCGCGATCAGAACTCTTAAAGACTCCTTTATGAGTCCCACAGTAAAGCGTGTTCGAATCGAGAGGATCGACTCTTATCACCAGATTGTCTGAATCGTTTGGCAACCCGTTACCGCGAGGATTCCACGTGTTGCCTCCATCGGTACTCATAAGCACACCGGCGCACCCAGCACAGTTATGCGACGCAATGTAGATCACGTTTGCATCAGTAGGATCGATCTCGACGCCGTTGATGGCAACAAAAGTAGTAGTCTTTTTGGACCATGTCAGTCCGCCATCTGTTGACCTGTATAGATCGAAGCCCCAGGCGATCAGTACGTTAGGATTACTTGTAGCCACCGTCATATTCGAGAGGAAGGTCAGCGTTGAACCATCGCTGACTGCATTCGGCAATGTAGCCCACCCATCGCCGTCATTTGTAGTTTTCCAAACCGTGGAACTCGAAACTGTGTAAAGCGTTGAAGGCTGATTCGGGTCCATCACTAACGGCGTCGCGAAGAGTGGTCCATTGCCCAGGGGATACCCAGGCGAGATGCTTACAGAGCCCAGGACATTCGGATTGACGCCAAAGTTCTTTGATCTACGAATGACTCCTCCCTGGCAGGTCGCAAATGCAATGGAAGGATTTTGAGGGTTCACGGCAGTATCAAACCCATCGCAGAACGCATCAGGAACAACTCCGTGCCGCCCGTAGGCGGACGCCAATCAGTGCCATTGTCCTGCGATCCGGCGAGGAAACTGTTTCCGAGTATCGGGTGATTAGACATCGCATAGTACTCGCGAATCACCAGGCCTTGATTATGTTCGGTAGCAATATTTCCCTGCGCGCTGTATACGCCGCCGTCGTTCGCGATCCAAAGAGTTGATCCTTGATATTGTTGATCGGTCCAATCGGAATGGATTTGAAGACAATTGGTAAAGTCGCAGAATGGCTGGAACCAGGTTGCGCCACCGTCCAGCGATCGTCGATATCGAACACCACCAACTGTGATCTCGTTGGCGTTAGAAGGAGAAACTATGATCGTGTTGTCATGCCACGACTGGCCGCCCAGCAGATGATTGACGCCGAAGTCAGGACTGCCTGAGAAGCTCGTCACATCCTGCCAGGTCTCCGCCGCGTTCGTTGACTTGAATATGTGCGAAATAGTTAGGCCACCCTCGCGAACAATGGTAAGGAGATAGACGATGTTTGGGTTTGGAGTGACTGCCAACGAACTGACATCGACTATCTTTGGCAGCCCGCCCATCTTCTCGGTAAACGTCACACCACCATCTGTTGACTTCAAGACAATAGCGGCCTCGGAAGTCAGTGCAGTTGCATAAAGCACGAGCGGGTTAGTTGGATCGCGCTTTAGATCGTCGATTTGTGAATAGGGGTTATCAGGAATGGCAACAGCCCAGGTGTTGCCTCCGTCTATAGATCTATACGCGCCGCTATAAGTAGCAGCGACGAGCTCGAGCGGATTGGTTGGATGAACGGAGATGCGCGAGAAACGGTAAGAGACTACGGTGGCTGGGAATTGCCACGTTTCGCCGCCATCAGTTGATTTAAGAAGACCGATTCCGCCCGTGTGTTCTGAGCCGGTTCCAACGTAGATGATATTGGGAGACGAAGGCGCTATTGCAATCGCGCCAACGTTCAGGTTGTTGATGGAGTCGGTAAGATTGCGCCACGTATTGCCGCCATCCGTTGTTTTCCACACGCCGCCGCTGTTCGCGCCAACGTAAACAGTTCCGGTTGCTGTCGGATGTACGGCAATCGAGTTTATGCGGCCCGCTCCATTCGTTGGACCAGCCGATACCCACGTATCTGCCGCCGCCATCTGACGCGGACCAAGGCGCTTCCTGATCGCCTCTCTTGCCTGGTATTCCTCACGAACTTCTTTCAGGCGCAGCTTTGGATCTAGTTGACGGTGCCGCTTCCTGAACCATTCGATGCGTTCATGAACGACGTCGCCTTCGTCTTCGACTTCGGTTTGGCGTTGACCTGAACTCGGAGGCGCGACTTGTAATGAAAGTAAAACGGCAAGAATCACAATGAAGATCAGTAAAAGGGGGGTTCTTAACATGTATTAGAATACTTTTACGGACACCGACAGAGGAGCACAAAGGCCCATAAGGTAACACATCAGTCCCAGGATCACGTCATGATTATGGACCTTTTGTGCCTAGTTCTTTATAGGTACAATCGGCCCGCGATGCCACATTTCTTAGATTTAGACACCTGGCCCCGACGCGCAGTCTTTGATTTTTATCTTCCTTTTGACAAGCCCTACTTCAACGTTTGCATGCAGCTCGATGTCACCACCTTGTTACAACAAGTACCGAAAGGGACGAGTGTTTGGTTGACGTATCATTACCTCGCGCTGCGCGCGGCGAACGAGATCGAGCCGTTTCGGTATCGACTGCGACAGGGCAAGGTGCTGGTCCACGACGTCATCAACGGCGGCACTACGTTCATGCTCCCTAACGAAACTTTCACGCTGGTTTATTTTGACTATGCCGAGAGGTTCTCGAAGTTTATGCAGGGCGCAACGCAGTCGGTCGAGGAAATCAGAAAGGGCGACTGGGCGTTCCGGCCAAAACATGAAGACGACGCACGCATTCACTGCACGACGCTCCCGTGGATTGCGTTCACGAGCTTTTCCCATGCGCGCCGGTGGGGCCGTGAGGATTCAGTTCCAAAGATCTCGTTTGGCAAGTTCATCAAGAATGGTGACCGAACGCTGCTGCCGTTCTCTGTCGAAGTGCACCATTCGCTGATGGACGGACTGCACGTCGGTCGCTACGTCGCGCGTATCGAAGAACTGCTTGCACATCCCGAAACCTTTCTCGACTAAATGCGCAAAGTCATCATCGCTTTGATCGTGCTGGTTGTTCTCGGCAGCGCAACTGCTTTCTTCATCTATCGTAATAAGCACAAACCACGTCCGACGCCGATCGGTTGGAAAGCCCACGTGACGACGATTGCCGGGGATGGATCGCCGATCGTTCGTGACGGTAAACAGGCTGGGTTCTCCGATCCGTTTGGCGTGGCGATCGCAGAGGATGGAACGATCTACGTGGCTGATGCGGGCGAGAGTAATCGCATTCGCAAGATCTCGCCTGATGGAAGTGTCACAACTCTTGCGGGTGGCAACGAGGGTTTCTCCGACGGTATCGGGACGTCTGCGTCCTTCAACACGCCATCCGCGCTTGTGCTCGGACCCGACGGCAATCTCTACGTCGCCGACACGGGAAACAATCGCATCCGCAAGATCACGCCTACAGGTCAAGTATCGACTGTTGCCGGTGATGGAACCGCGGGTTACCTCGATGGACCAGCAGCGAAGGCGCAGTTCAATGGGCCAATAGGTTTGACTGTCAGCGGCGCTGGTGACATCTACGTCGCCGACACTTACAACGACGTGATTCGCATGATCACGACCGAAGGCGAGGTCACGACTGTTGCCGGCGGCGGCACTCCGGGATTTGCAGATGGTGAGCAGAAGGTCGCGCTTTTCGATACGCCTTCCGGGATCATCGCAACGGACAGCAGCCTTATCGTCGCTGATACTGGCAACCGTCGTTTGCGCAAAGTCAGTGCAGAGGGCAGCGTTACGACTTTACCGACGTCAGGCGAAGAGATCTCGAGACCGATCGGCCTCGCGCTTTCACACGATCATTATTTGTATGTCACTGAGCTGGATCGATCGCGGGTCGTGCAAGTCGCGCCTGACGGCGTGGCGCGTGTCATCGCCGGTGACTTTAATCAGGCGGCAGGCATAGCGGTGGGACCTCATGCGAATAAGCCGGTCGAGCTCGTGGTCGCGGACAGCGGCAACTATTTAGTTCGAAAGCTGGAGCAGTCAACCGCTACGAACGACACGGGCGAAGATCCACTTCCAAAGCTCACTAAAGAAACTCTTGGCGTGCAGTCGTTGATCTGGCCGGTCGATCCGCAGCAGAGTCCGCACGAAGTTGTCGCCACGATGGGTGAGGTGCGTGGCAGTTTCGACTCGACTGATAGCCGGGATCATCTTCACAGCGGGCTCGATGTGTTTGGTCCGTATGGTGAAACGGTTCGTGTTGTGCGATCGGAGAAGGTTACGGGTCCGCAGCCAAACTGGGGATTTGGTACGTTGAATGAGGGATTTCGTGTCGGTATTGTTTCGTACATTCATATGACTGTGGGACGCGACAAGGACGGCAAGATGTTTGACGACACGCGCTTCATTCCTGTGAACAATGGCGAAGGGAAAGTGGTGCGCGTCCGAGTTAGACGTGGGACGCGTTTCCGACCTGGCGATGCTGTCGGCTCGATCAACAAGATGTATCACGTGCACCTGATCATTGGTCCACCGGGCGGTGAGATCAATCCGTTGCTGCTTTCACCGATGGGCTTCAAAGACGATATTGCGCCAACGATCGAGAAGGATGGAATTCAACTGTTTGACGCGAATGGTGTGCGGTTTCAGGAGAAGCAGGGTGAACGTTTAGTGGTTAGTGGACCAGTGCGGATCGTTGTTGATGCGTTTGATCGTACAAACATGAATCCTGATCGACGTCGGCTCGGGTTGTACAAGCTCGGTTATCAGGTGCTGAAGAGTGATGGCACGCCGGCGCCCGGCTTCGAAGAGCCGCGCGTCAATATTCTTTTCAATCGCTTGCCGTCCGACAGCGACGCGACGAAGGTGGCGTATGCGGACGAGAGTGGGATCACGGTTTATGGCAGTAAGTCGACGAGATTTCTATACGAGGTGACGAACACCGTGCGTGACGGCAGCGTCGCGCGCGGGGCGTGGGACACCTCGCCATTGCCGAAAGGCGATTACGTGCTGCGGATCATCGCCGCCGACTTCTCGGGAAACGAAGCGCGCGAAGGACGCGACGTCCTGTTGACGCTGAAGTAGCCTCAAGAGGCACAAAAAGCACAAAAGGGAATTTTTCTATTTTGTGTTTTTGTGCCTTCTGTGTACTTCTTTGCAGCTTTGCGCCTTTGCGTGAGAAAATACGCTTTGATTTTAGAGTACATAGAGCGTGCGCTACAGGAAGACATCGGTACTGGCGATGTCACTACTGACACGATTGTGCCTGCCGATGCGAGCTTGCGCGGGAGAATAATCGCCAAGCAGGATGGTGTCATCGCAGGCTTGGACGTCGCTAAGCAAGTCTTTCTCACTCTCGATCCAGGCGTCACATTCCTCGCAAAAACAGAAGACGGTTCAAAAGTAACTAAACGCGACGTGCTGGCAGAGGTCGAAGGTCCAGCGCGAGCATTGCTAACTGGCGAGCGCACGGCCCTCAACTTTCTCGGCCGCATGTCAGGCATCGCCACTCTTACTCGTAAGTTCGTCGATGAAGTCGCAGGCACAAACGCAACAATCCTCGACACACGCAAGACCGCACCCGGCCTCCGCACCACCGACAAACTCGCGGTCCGTCTCGGCGGTGGCCAGAACCACCGCACCGGCCTCTTCGACATGGTCTTAATAAAGGACAACCACATCGATTTCGCCGGTTCGATCACGCTGGCAGTCGAACGTGTGCGCGCGTCTAGAACGAAGCTCGAAATCGAAGTCGAAACGCGCACGCTCGACGACGTCCGAGAGGCATTGGCGCTCGATGTCGATCGGATTTTGCTCGACAACATGTCGCCCGCGATGATGCGCGAGGCGGTTGCAATCTGCGGCGGAAGGGCCAAACTCGAAGCGTCTGGCAACGTTACGCTCGATAATGTGCTCGAAGTTGCGAAGACTGGCGTCGACTACATTTCAGTCGGCGCTTTGACGCATTCGCCGGTAGTGTTTGATGTGAGTCTGGAATTCGTTGCTTGAATAAGATGATTACTACTGACACGACAACTGAGGCGATTTACGAGAAGCTGAGCCGTCTGCTCGCCGACACAGTGCCTGACTTCGAGCTCCGTTTGAAAGCCGAGCTCGCGGCTGAGATCAATCGACTCAAGCTTGAGAAGAACGCCGTGATCCTCGGTCACAATTACATGGAGCCGGCGCTTTTCCATTCGATTCCCGATTTCGTCGGCGACTCGCTCGAGCTCAGTCGCAAAGCGGCGGAGACTGACAAAGACATCATCGTCTTTTGCGGTGTGAAGTTCATGGCTGAGACTGCGAAGATCCTGAACCCAACGAAGAAGGTGTTGATCCCTTCTTTGAAGGCGGGATGTTCGCTTGCCGCGAGCATCACGGCGGAAGACGTGCGTGAGTTGAAACGCCGGTTTCCGGGCGTTCCGGTCGTGACTTACATCAACACGTACGCTGATGTGAAAGCGGAGTCAGACATTTGCTGCACGTCGTCGAATGCGGTTGCGGTCGTGAAGTCTCTGAAGACTGACAAGGTGATCTTTATTCCTGACGAGTATCTCGCGGGCAATGTCGCGCGTGAAACGGGCAAGCAGATCATCTTCCCGACGCGCGAACCGCGCATGCGTTTTCCGAACGAGCTCGAGTACGAGATGATCGGTTGGCCGGGGCGCTGCGAGGTACACGAGAAGTTTAGCGTTGAAGATATTCAGAACGTGCGCAAGCAGTTTCCTGATGTGGTGATCCTGGCCCATCCGGAGTGTAGTCCGGAAGTCGTTGCGGTTTCAGACTTCTCAGGCAGCACGACGGCGATGATCCGCTACGTCGAGGAGACGAACGCGCCGCGTTATTTGTTGCTGACGGAATGCTCGATGGGCGACAACATCGCGGCGGCGAATCCCGAGAAGGATATGTTGCGGCTGTGCAGCGTGCGTTGCCCGCACATGAACCAGATCACGCTCGAAGACACGTTGGAGTCGCTGCAGAAAGAGCAGTTCGAGAGCTTCATCGACGAAGACGTTCGCAGGCGGGCATTACGTTCAGTCCAGCGAATGCTCGAAATCGGTAAGGAAGACTAAGCCACGGATTACGCGGATTTACACTGTTTTTCTTATCCGTGTTTTCCGTGTAAATCCGCGGCTAAAACCTAGATGGCAAATGCTGAAGTCCTGATCATCGGTTGCGGAATTGCCGGTGCGACTGCTGCTCTACGTCTCGCTCGAAATCCCGATCGACAAATCACCATCATCACCCGCGCGGCCGACGCTCACGAATCAAACACGCGCTACGCCCAGGGCGGCATCATCGGCCGCGGTCCTGATGACACTGCCGATCTTCTATTTGAAGACATCGTCGCCGCCGGCGCGGGCGTAACTTCACCGAAAGCCGCGCGCATCCTTGCCGACGAAGGTCCGCCACTGCTGAACGAAGTGCTCGAGCGCACTGCGCACGTGGTTTTCGATCACACTGAAGAAGGCGCGCCCGTTTGGGGACAGGAAGCCGCGCACTCGCGTCGCAGGATTCTTCACGTCGGCGACGCGACCGGCCGCGCGATCATGAACGGCCTCATTGCAGCGCTAAAAACCTTTCCAAACATCAGCATCAAGTCAGAAGCGACCGCTGTCGACCTAATCACGTTCCCGCACCATTCGCGCAATCCGCTCGACAACTACAACGAAATCTCGTGTCACGGTTGCTACGTCTTCGATCGCACTGAAAAGACCGTGCATCGCTATATTGCAGACGCGACGATACTCGCCACGGGCGGACTCGGCAGGATCTATCGAAACACGACAAATCCCATCGGCGCGCGTGGCGACGGTTTGGCGATGGCCCATCGTGCCGGAGCGCGGATCGCGAATGCTGAATACGTTCAGTTTCATCCGACCGCACTCGCCGCGCCGGGCGCTGAAGGCTTGCTGATCAGCGAAGCGGTTCGTGGCGAAGGCGGTGTGTTGTTGACGCCTGAACTGCGTCCGTTCATGGAGCGATATTCGCCAGAGTGGAAGGATCTCGCGCCGCGCGACATCGTTGCGCGTGCGATTCATCACGAGATGGAAGCGCACGCGTATTCTTACGTGCTGCTCGACATCGCGTCGCACATGCCCGCGGAGAAGATTCGCGAGCGCTTTCCTTTTATATATGACCAGTGTTTGAAGGTTGGGCTCGACATCTCACACGAGCCAGTGCCGGTGGTTCCGGCCGCGCACTATTTCTGCGGTGGTGTGCTGGTTGACGAGTGGGCGCGTTCGACGATTCGAAACTTGTATGCGGTTGGCGAGATTAGTTGTACGGGCGTGCACGGCGCTAACCGTCTTGCGTCGACGTCGTTGTTAGAAGGACTTGTTTGGGGAAATCGTGCGGCGTTGGAAATCGACAGGGTGTTGAGTGAAGGGAATGGGCCGACGCCGAAGTTTGAAGATATTCCGCCATGGGACGAGAGTGGTTTGAGTGCTGAACCGGATCCGGCATTGATCCAGGGCGACATGCAGACGATTCAGAACATCATGTGGCACTACGTCGGGCTCGTGCGCAGTGGAGACAGGCTGTCGCGCGCGATTCGCGAGTTGCGGCATTTGTGGAATGAGATCGAGACGTTTTACCGGACGACGAAGCTTTCCGACGGGTTGATTGGGTTGCGCAATGCGGTTGAAGTGGCGCTAATCGTCGCGCAGGCCGCGCAGCACAACCGCCAGAGTCGCGGCTGTCATTATCGACAGGATTCTGTATCGGTCACGGGTGATCGGCTAATCTAAAAATCTACCCACGTTCCGGCGTTCTGGTTCTGAGCTTTGTTGTAAAGGTAGTTGGCGCTGGCCACGTCTTCGATCGCGAGGCCGAGTGATTTGAAGAGCGTGATCTCGGTCGCGGAAGTGCGGCCGGTTTTTGTTCCAATCAAGAGCTCGCCAATCTCGCCAAGGATACTTTCCGGAGTAACGAGACCTTCCTTCGCCGCCAAAACATACTCACCTGCTTCATTCAACGCAGACTCACGCCGGTCAGTGAATACTCGCGCCGCCGCCATCGTGGCGCCGTCTACCTCGCGCGAGTTAGGCGCGTGTGTTCCGATCACGTTTACGTGCGCGCCGGGCGAGATCCATTCCTTTTCAATGACCGGCTCCGTTGCCGACGTCGCCGTCACGATCAAATCCGCGCCACGCACTGCTTCCTCGTTTGTTTTCACTGGTTCGATTGGAAAGGAGAACTGCGGTTGCATCTCGCGCGCGAGTTCTTCGGCATGTGCGATGTTTCGGCAAGCTATTCTTGCACGCTCAATCGGTCGTACAGCAGCAAGCGCGACGAGGTGAGTTCGAGCCTGTACTCCCGCGCCGATGATCCCGAGTTGTTTTGCATCTTCGCGCGCAAGTAAACGCGTGGCGACAGCGGAAACAGCGGCCGTGCGAGTCGCCGTGATCTTCGAAGCATTCATGAGCGCGAGCATCTCACCGGTCTCCTGGCTGAACAACAGCACCGCACCCTGATGCGCATCTTTGCCCTTGGCAGGATTTTCACCAAAGACGCAAATCGCTTTCATACCAAAAGCACCCTGTTCACCAGCGCGGAACGCCGGCATCAATCCGAGCACTCCATGTGCTTCAGGTGGACGAATAATCGTCCGCAATGGTTGAAAAACTTCACCACGCGCGAGCGCCGCGAGCGCCTCAGCCATCAACTCAATGCATTCAGTCATCGGCAGCAGCTCTTTGATCTGGTTATTATCGAGAATGAGTACTTTCATTGTTGATCCAATCCGCTTTTGTGCGGGCACGTTACCCCAAAAGGTAACTCACCCTACCCTCTCCGCACGTAATGGTTAACGTTCTATCGAGCAGTTTAGCTCCACTGCCGAAAAAACTGCAAAAAACCAGCATTATTCGGGTGTTCCCTCATTGGCACACTCATTGCCAAAAGGACAGCGAACGAAACGGTTGAATTGAAAAAGGGGCCAAGTGGAAATGAAAAAGGGGTTAGTTGCAATCTTCTGTTTATTGGTTTTGACGTTCGCGTCGCTACCTGTATCAGCACAGACTCGATATCGCAGGTACGACAACTCGAGACGATATGAGCAACGCGCTGGCGATTGGCGGTATCAAGACAGAGTTTATAACGGACGTCGCTGGGATCGAGATCGATCATTCTGGGAAGAGCATCGCGACAAGCTCACCACTGGAATCGGAGCGGGCGCTGGCGCAGTAGTTGGCTCAGCCATCGGCGGCACAAAGGGCGCAATCCTTGGCGCGATTCTAGGTGGAGGTGGAGCGGCGGTTTACACCTACGGAATTCGAGATAAGAATCACCGACGACGCTACTAAGCGTCTCAGATAACGGTTCGGTCACACATTGCAAGATGAGTGGCCTTGTCAGGGCCCGGATGTGAAGGGGAGAGCACGTCCGGGTCCTAACAGTTTTAAAGCCGCGGATTACGCAGATTAACGCAGATTCTTTCTCAGATCGGCGTAAATTCGCGTTCATCCGCGGCTAATTTGTTCTCTGCTTTTGTGCGTCTTTGTGGCTTCTGTTATATAGACTCCATGGAATTCCAGGAAAACATTCTCGGCTTGATCGGGAATACGCCTCTCGTGAAGCTCACGCGGCTGTCGCGAAACGTCAAAGCACAAATCTACGCGAAGATGGAGAACCTGAATCCGGGATATTCAGTGAAAGACCGGATCGGCGTCGCCATGATCGAAGCCGCCGAACGCGAAGGAATTCTGAAACCCGGCGGAACGGTCATCGAAGCAACATCGGGAAACACCGGAATCGGTTTGGCACTCGCAGCCGCAGTTAAGGGTTACAAATGCATCTTCGTGATGACCGACAAGGCTTCGGTCGAGAAGTCGCGCTATTTAAAAGCACTCGGTGCTGATGTTGTTATCACTCCAGTCTCGGCCAAACCTGGCACGCCCGATCATTACGTTTCCACGGCCAAACGAATCGCTTCCGAAACTCCAAACTCGTTTTATCCCGATCAGTATTCGAACCCTGCAAACCCGGAAGCGCATTATCGAACGACTGGTCCAGAGCTGTGGCGACAAACTGAAGGCAAGATCACACATTTCGTAGCTGGACTCGGAACGGGCGGTACGATTTCCGGCACGGGTCGTTATTTGAAAGAGAAGAACCCGAGCATCAGGATCATCGGCGCCGATCCTTACGGCTCGATTTTCAAGACGTATAAAGAAACGGGGAAGATCATTGAGACTACTCCATATCTCGTCGAGGGAATCGGTCAGGAAATTGTTCCGCCGAACGTGCACATCAAGTACGTCGACGAAGTGATCAACGTCACGGATCGTGAATCGTTTGAGATGTCGCGAATGCTTGGGCGACTGGAAGGAATCTTTTGCGGCGGATCGACCGGCACAAATCTCGCTGCCGCTTTGCGCGTCGCGGGCAATCTTGACGAGAACGCCATCGTCGTTTTCATTGTTTGCGATACGGGCGAGCACTACCTGTCGAAGCACCATTCGGACGAATGGCTCAAAGAGAAACGTCTGCTGGAACCGCAAAAGATTACTGCTGGTCTAATCAGTGGCACGAAGAAGCCGCAAGCGCCGAAGGCGTTGGTTTCAGTGACGCCAATGAACAGTGTCGCTGAAGCACTCCAGAAGATGGACGATCTCGGTGTCACGCAGATGCCGGTTCTCGAAGAAGGCCGCGCCGTTGGTTCGTTGCGCGAGAATCGTGTGCTCGCGAAAGTTGTGCGTAACCGCGATCTGTTGAATTCGCAAGTGAGCGAAGTGATGGAAGCGAGTTTCCCGACAGTTGATGTCGACGCAAGTTCGTCAGAAGTAGCGCGACGATTACAGACGAGTGCGGCAGTGCTGGTTGAGGAGTACGGGCGCATCATCGGCATCATTACTCGTCACGACGTATTGGATTTGAAAAATGTGGGCCAATAGCTCCACTTTTGGAGCGCGTAGCTCCTAGCCTGCATAGCAGGCGACAGCATAAAGCCTGGGGCGCAAGCCCCAGGATCAAAATCAAGAAGGACGCGAGCCCGCGAGAGCGGGCGACAGCGTAAAACATTGGGCTGTCGCCCGTTTCACGGGCTGCAAAATTGTCATGTCAATTCGACCTGGGGCTTGCGCCCCAGGCTTTATGCTTACGCCTGCTTCGCAGGCTAAGACCTATGCATTCGGCTGTGGCAAAAGAAGAAAAAGTGTTGGCGGCAAATCGTGCGGCCTTTCACAATTACCATATTTCGGATAAATACGAAGCGGGACTCGTGTTAACAGGCACTGAGGTTAAGAGTGCCATGGATGGTCGCGTGCAATTGAAGGAGGCGTACATTTCAGTGCGCGAGGGCGAAGCGTGGTTGTTCAATGCACACATTTCGCCGTATTCTCATGGCAACCGCGAAAACCACGATCCACTGAGGACTCGCAAGCTGCTGCTTCACAAACGTGAAATATCCCGACTGGACGAAGCCACAGCCAAACAGGGAATGACCCTCGTTCCCACGCAGCTCTATTTAAAAAATGGTCGCATAAAAGTCGAGGTGGGGGTCGCGCGCGGTAAGAAGATGTACGACAAGAGAGAAGCGGAGCTGAAGCGTACAGTTGAAAGAGAAACGCGAGCCCAGTTGAAAGAACGTAATCGTTAACGAGTTCAAGAGTTCTGCCTTTAGATTGCTGTTTCGGAAACACAAGCTAAAGCCTTAACTCTAGGACTGCATTCATTAATTTCCAATCCAGGAGAACCTACTCACCATGCAAGTTGAAGCCAGTCGGGGCCCAATTGAAGAGTTAGATGTACAAGCCTTAGCCGTCGCCGTTTTCAAAAACGAGAAAGCCGATGATGGATTTTTAAAGAAGCTCGACGAGCTTTCCGGTGGACTCGTGCGCTCCGCACTCGATGCTGACGAGCTTAGCGGCAAAGAAGGCGAGACCGCTTATTTCCATCTTGTTGGAAATAACAGTTTGAAAGCACGTCGCCTGCTCCTCATCGGCGTGGGCGAAGCAAGTGATTACAAGAATGCACAGGTTTCGCAGATGGCTGGCACTGCAGTCCGTTCGTTGCGCAGCAAGAACGTCAAATCGATCGCAGTGCTGCCGCGTGCTTCCGGTGACGCATTCGAAACGGCGGCGAAGGCGGCCGAAGGTGCTTACATCGCACTATTCGATCCGGATAAGTACCGGACGGTCGACAAAGAGGATAAGCAGATCGATCGTTTGGTGGTCACGATCGAAGGCGCCGAGGAAGATGCGTTGCAACGAGGCGTCAACGTGGGACGAATTGTCGGTGAGTCAGTGAATTTCACTCGCGACATGGCGAACGAGCCGGGCGCTTACATGACGCCGACCGACATGGCTGAGCGCGCGCGAGAGATTGCGAACGAGTTTGGTTTGAGTATTGACGTTCTCGACGAAGCCCGGATGGAACAGGAAGGCATGGGATCGTTGTTGAGTGTCTCGCGCGGCTCGGAGCAGCCTGCGAAGTTGATTATTCTGAAGTACACGCCCACAACTCCGCCTTCCGATGATAAAGAGCTGCTCGCGTTTGTAGGCAAAGGCGTGACGTTTGACTCGGGCGGCATCTCGTTGAAGCCCGGCGAGAGCATGGAGTTGATGAAGTATGACATGACGGGCGGCGCGACAGTCATGGGCGCGATGCGGGCAATCGCGCAGTTGAAGCCACCGATGCCGATTCTGGGAGTCGCGCCGTGCACGGAAAATTTACCGTCCGGCAAAGCGACCAAGCCTGGCGACGTCGTGAAGGCGATGACGGGCAAGACGATTGAAATCATCAATACCGACGCCGAGGGCCGGCTGATTCTTGCTGACGCGATTGCCTACGCGAAGAAGCTCGGCGCGACCAAACTTATCGACATGGCTACACTGACCGGCGCAGTCTCGGTTGCGCTCGGCGACGTGAATACGGCGGTGCTTGGGACCGATCAGGCGTTGATTGACGAGATCATCGAAGCGGGCAGGGAAGTAGGCGAGAAGTACTGGCAGTTGCCGCTCGATAAGGAATACTCGAAGCAGATCAAGTCGGATATTGCGGATATTAAGAACGTCGGCGGGCGAAGAGCGGGAACAATTACGGCTGCAGCGTTTCTAAAGGAATTTGCGGATGGACTTTCGTGGGCACATCTCGATATTGCCGGGACGGCGTGGGCAGATGATGCGAAGCCGTACCGGTCGAAAGGGCCGACGGGGATTGCTGTCAGGACGTTGCTGCGGATTGTGGACCGGGCGAGTAAATCCTGAAAATCATTAATCCTGTAAAGCCCAACGTCAGTCTTTTACAGGATGACTGGATTTCAGGATGGGGAGGATTGAAGCAGGTGTCGTTAGTGGTAGACAGTAGGTGTCCTCGACTGTTGACACTTTTCGTCACGACCGGAATCCACTAATCGATTTTGTTGGGGTTTTTGACAACAGGGGAATGGCATGGCGGTTGTAGACACAATCGCAACTAGCCAAAGGGTGCGAGTCGCCTTAGTCAACGTCCTCGCCCCCTCGAATGCCGCTCGAGGTATTTCCCCGGCTCCCCTTTGGCACCCCCCAACGCCAAAGTCGACATCTGAGTAGTCATTGAATCGACCGTAATACTTGCACACGGTGGTATACTTTCTGGGCGAGTGACGCGGTGTCCTCAGACAGCCCTGGCATCCATCGCTGGCTTTCGGAGTTCAGAGAAGCACAGTGATCGACTACTACAGAATTTTGGGCATCAAGCCGAATGCGTCTCAGACCGAAATCAAATCGGCCTACCGGAAACTTGCGCTAAAAAGTCACCCCGACCTGAATCCAAACTCCGAAGCTGGTAAACAGTTTGCCCTGCTCTCGAAGGCTTATCACACGCTCAGCGATCCTCAGGAGCGTGCTTACTACGACGAACAGTTAAAGGCACAGAAGAACCGCAGCTACTCAATCCTCGATTCGAACAACCCACATGCGAAACGGGCTCGCAATCTCGCGGTCCAGGCGAAGTGGGATCGTTTGGTTGATGAGGTGCTGGAGCGCGATCGTCTCGAGAATCGGGAACGCCAACGGGCTGTTTTCACCACGGTCTCGCTATTTCTTTCGACCTTCTTCCTGGCGATGATGCGTCCGCAGTTGTGGCATGTGTTTTCGACGATGGGCCGTGTGATTGTGCTGACTCTGTTTGTGATTGGCGTTTGGCACCTCGCGAACCGCCTGCGTGAATATCTCGCCCACTACACTTACAAACCTAACCCGATTCAGGGATCAGTCTTCAGACAGGATGCGGCGCCGGAGCAGCCGTTTACGCGCTTCTCGGCGTACACATTTCTACTCGTTGGTTACGGGCTCAGCGTTGGGATCGGGTTGTACATCGGCTGGCATACACAGGACTTCTTCAACGACCTGACGCTGTTGTTTCGGCATCAGGCGGCAGCAGTGCAGTCAAGCATGATCCTCGATTTGATTTTTTACCCGCCGATCGCCGTGTTGATTGTCGATACGGTCCACAGCATTGCTTCCCGCATCGATTAAATCCCGCCTGATCGTGTAAATCCTATCTGAATTCGTGTATATTGTTGGCTCCCACCCCTGAATACAGCAAAAGAGGAGCACGAAAATGGCCAACACCACGAATCAACGCCAGTTTCTTGCTTCGAAAGTCGAAGCACTGAGTGAAACCGAAGTAGGGGAAGTTTTGGATTACATCTCGACGATGGAATCCAGTAGACGAGCAAAGATAACCTCTGCCGGGCTCGACGATGAGGTCGTGATGGCCCTTGCCGACGCTCAGGAGAATAGGCGCGCGCGGCAGGCGTTTGAATGGGAAGCAGTTCGACGTAAGGCCGAAAAGCGAGCCGCGGCAAGGGGCGGCGCTTATAATTAATGCCACGAAGAGGCACAAAAAGCTCAAAGGTTAATTCCATTTGCGCTTTTTGTGCCTTTTTGTGTCTGCTTTGCATAGTGGTTTCCGCGCAGGAAACACGCAACCTCACTCCATCTCAAGCTGAAATCGAAAAACAGCGCCAGCGTCTGAGCTCTTCAGACGACGAAGAGCGCCGTGATGCAGTAATGCGACTGGGCTCGATGCGCCGGCCAGAAGCATCGCGCGCCGCGCTACCCGCGTTGAGTGATGCTTCGCCAATCGTTCGGGCCACTGCGGCGAAAGCGATCCTTTCAATCGGACCTGAAGAGAGTGTTTCCTCTTTGCTTCCGTTACTCAACGACAAAGACGAGTTTGTTCGTCGGGAAACAGCTTACGCGCTCGGACTCACTCGCAGCCCGACCGCGACGGCGGCACTCAGCGATCGAATGTTGAATGATAAGGAAGACGGTGTGCAGGCTGCTGCAGCAGTTGCGCTGGGCAATATTGCCAATGAAGCGGCTGTAATTGCCCTGGTGGGAACACTCGCGCCGCAGTTATCAGCCCCTGCGAAGAAGAAAAGTAAACCGGAGAACAATCCCTTCGTACTTCGCGCCGCGGCCACAGCCCTCGGTCATATCAGAAGTCGCGCCGGCACTGCTGCACTGATCTCAGTTCTGAGCAATGAAAAACTCCCGTCAGATGTCCGACGGGAGTCTGCAAGATCACTAGGTTTGATTGGCGATGAAACTGCTCTGCCAGCATTGCGCGCTGCTTCTACAGCAGCCGATCCATACCTTGCCGAAATCGCATCCGAAGCCGTAAAGAAAATCAGCCGCGATAAGCTCGGATCTTAATTCTCTACTTTCTCTCCGCGGCCGTGACCCTTCTTAGCTGCCTTCGACGCCGCCGGGATCGGCAATCCAACACCACCCGACAACGTTTCACCTGAATCTTCTGACTGGCTCGCGTTCTGCGCCATCTCGTGGATCAACGCACCACCTGAGCTCTTCGAGAAGATCAGCCGATTGCGAATACCATCGACGTCGACGTGCACGAGATCTCCCAAACCGATCTGGCCCGTGGCTACGAGGTTCGAAAGCGGGTACACCAAAAACCTCTCAACCGCTCGCTTCAAGTGCCTTGCGCCGTATTTGTAATCCAGTCCTTCCTTCATCAGCATGTCTTTCGCTGTTTCAGAACACTGGAACACGAACTTCGTGCCGGCTGACTGCATGATGCGGTCCTGAACTGCCTGCAACTCGAGGTCGAGAATCTGCCGCAGGTGATGCTCTTTCAATGAACGGAACACCACGACCTTATCGATGCGGTTCATGAACTCGGGCGAGAATTTGCGACGCGCTGCTTCGACCGCCGTGCGATAAATTTTCTGGTCTACTTCGGTATCGTTCGGAGTCTTCGAACCCTTGCCGGGCGCGAAACCGATACCACCGGAAATCAACTCAGACATCTCGCGAGCGCCGAGGTTCGACGTCATGATCACCATCGACTTCGAGAAGTCGACGCGACGATTGTCACCCAGCGTCAAAGTCGCTTTATCGAGAATGCCCAACAACAACTGCCACAAACTGTCGGAAGCCTTTTCGATCTCGTCAAACAGCACGAGCGACACCTTCATATCGTCCGTGTGCATGCGATCGAGGTTTTCCTGAGTCAGCATCGGCGAGGTTTCGCGGTGACCGAGGTATCCCGGGGGTGAGCCGATTAGCTTGGCAATCTCGTGGGAGTGCTGAAACTCCGCGCAGTCGATCTTCACAACCGCATTCGGATCGCCATAAAGCACTTCGGCTGCAGCTTCAATCACACGAGTTTTACCGGAACCTGTCGGACCCAAAAAAAGCATCGTGCCGATAGGCCGGTTTGGGGGATTCATGCCTGCCAAAAATATTTGATACAGGCCGCTCATGCGTCTGACCGCGCGCTCCTGACCTACGATTCGCGCTGTCAAACGCTCCTCAAAATCCTGTGCACGCGGGCTCTTCTGATCAGGATCAAGGAAAACTGTACCTGTGTTGTTCATGTCTCTTGTCGTCACTTCTCTATCAGGTAACATCGGCTCTTTCTCCTCGCCAGTCAATCCAAAGGGGCGATTGTCCTCTGGCCCAGTGGCTGACTTGCAAGGACCGATCCACATCAAATTGATGCCGGGGGTAGAGGCAAGGGTTCGCCAGCACGAGTTTCAGCGCCTGAAACGGCTCGCGACCCGTTGCTATATATACAAGTCTGCAAAAAATGTCACCCCTTTTATAACGGACTGACAATTAATTGCACCTTTTCCGCCGAGAATACACCGATTGATGCGGTTTAATCGTAGTATTCCAGACCGAGGTGAGTAATTAGATCTTCACCGCGCAAGTGTCGCAGCGTGTTCTTCAGCTTCATCAACTGTATGAAGATGTCGTGCTCGGGATACAACCCGGGCGCGGTTTGTGGAGATTTGAAGTAGAACGACAGCCACTCCTGCACGCCCTTCATTCCTGCGCGCTGAGCGAGATCGAGAAACAAAGCGAGGTCGAGCACGATCGGCGCCGCGAGGATCGAGTCGCGACACAGGAAGTCGATCTTGATCTGCATCGGATAGCCGAGCCAGCCAAAAATGTCGATGTTGTCCCAACCTTCTTTGTTGTCGCCGCGCGGCGGATAGTAGTTGATACGCACGACGTGTGAAAAGTCTTTGTAGAGACTTGGATAAACCTCTGGCTGCAGGATGTATTCGAGTACAGAAAGCTTCGACTCTTCTTTCGTCTTGAAAGAGTCAGGATCGTCGAGCACTTCGCCGTCGCGGTTGCCGAGGATGTTGGTCGAATACCAGCCGTGCAGGCCGAGCATGCGCGACTTCAAACCGGGAGCGATGATGGTCTTCATCAACGTTTGTCCGGTTTTGAAATCTTTACCGCAGATCGCGAGTTTATTCTTGTCGGCGAGTGACATGAGTGCGGGAATGTCGACGGTCAGGTTTGGAGCACCGTTCGCGAAAGGAATTCCTGACTTGAGTGCCGCGTAAGCATAGATCATCGATGGCGCAATTGCTTTGTGGTTGTCGCGCATTGCCTGTTCGAACGAGTCGATCGTTTTGTGTACTGCGTGTTGCTTCAGGAATATCTCAGTCGATGCCGCCCAGATCATTACGACGCGCGAGCATTTGTTTTTCTTCTTCCACTCGGCGATCTCATCGATCAGTTGTTGTGCGAGCTCGAACTTGTTCTTGCCGGTTTTGACGTTCGTGCCGCTGAGTCGTTTCACATACGACTGATCGAACACCGCTTTCATCGGTTTGATCTTGCGGAGTGGTTCTTTGAGTTGGCCCAACAGTTCTTTCTCTAGCACGCCCGCGTTCAGAGCGGCGTCGTATGCTGATTCCGGAAAGATGTCCCACGCGCCGAATACGAGATCCTTCAGTTGGGCCAACGGCACGAAGTCTTTGATTAGCGGCACACGATTGTCGGTGCGTTTGCCGAGACGAATAGTTCCCATCTGAGTAAGACTACCGATGGGTTGGGCAAAACCTTTTTTGATGGCTTCGACGCCGGCAATGAAAGTGGTGCTGACCGCACCGAGACCGATGAGTAAAACTCCGAGCTTTCCTTCGGCTGGAACGATCTCGGCTTGTTTGGCAACTGGCATTCGGGTTATCTCCTGTTAATCCTGAAAATCATGTCAATCTTGTTCAACGTCTGTCTTTGAATAATACCTACCCCTACTCACTCTTAACCGCCAGATCTTGCGCATTATTGGCGACGCATTGCTAGCGCGATATAACGCTCTTACGGAACTCGCGTGGCGTTGCGCCAGTAGCAATGCGGAAAGCTTTCGTGAAGTGACTTCCGCTGAGATAACCAACACGCGCGCCAATCTCTGTCACTGAAAGATCCGTTTCCGCAAGTAACAACTGCGCTCGTGTGGCTCGAATGCTCGCGAGATAGTTGTGCGGAGACAATCCGGTTAGTTTCTTGAAGAGGCGCGCGAAGTGAAATGGGGAAAGATACGAAGCCGCAGCGAGTGCTTTGAGTGTGAGATCCTGATCGAGCTGTGTGTGCATCAACTCGACTGAGCGGCGAATGCGCCTGTCAACGAGACCCACGCGCGAGAGCTCGAGTTCTTCAGAGAGACGCGGCGTTGAATAGTGTCTCAAGATGTGGACGAGCAACTGTTCTACGAGTGCTCGCATGACGATTGCTCGGCCGGGTTTCTCAGTTGCAAGCTCGGCAGCAAACTCCTCCATTAATCGGTCGAGTTTTCGATCGCGCAGGTGATCGCGTGTAAACGTCACGATCGATTTTGGCGGGACCAGTCGCATTGCAGCGGCTCTTTCAATGACGAGTGAGGCAGAGAACATCAGCACGATTAGCTCGACTTGCTGACCCTTCGCCGTGACATTGGTATTTGGTTCCAGGACGACAGATTCACCTTCGTCGAGGGTGACGCGTTTATCATCAATCGTGTAGTCGAGTTTTCCGCGGAGAGTGGTGAGTAGCGAGTAACCTGACGTCGCCTGATTCTGCCAGACAAGCTGTTTTGCGTTGCGGAGATAAACTGAAAAGTCTGGCGAGACGAAGAAGCGGTTGAGCTGAGTCATCGATGCGCCAGCATAGCGGCGGGATTGTTTGTAATCAACGCGTCAATGCCAATCTTCTTCGCTTTGTCGATCCACGCCGGATCCTCAACGGTCCACACAGCGACGTGCAGTCCTGCATCCTTCGCCTTCTGCACCAGACTCTCCCGCGCCAGTCGATGATGCAGCGCGAGCGCCGCGGCGCCCACGTCTCTCGCCTGGTTGATGATTCTCTGATCTGACAGCACGGAAGGATTCGTGAACCTCGGCTCAAACAGCGCAACTGTTTTGATCGCCGGATCGATCTCCTTCAGGATCTTAAGCGCCGGAAGTTGAAAGCACTCAACAATCACACGTTCCTTCATATCGTGTGCATCGATCGCTTTTACACAAGCTTCCGCAAGCGCCCGGTGTTCCGAAGCCGAGTCGCACTTCATCTCGAGATAGAGCGTCGAATTATTCGATTGAAAGAGTGTGAATAGCTCTGCAAGACTCGGCACAGTCTCGTTCGCGAAGGATGCACCAAACCAACTCCCGACATCAACCTTGCTGATTTCAGCCCACGTTAGATCAGCAACGCGATGAGGTAAGCCACCCGTCCTTCGCAAGGTGCTGTCGTGGATCACGACCGGAACACCGTCGCGCGTGAGACGAACGTCAAACTCAATCCCGTCCGCTCCAACCGCGAGCGCCTCACGAAATGCCGCCGTGGTATTCTCAGGCGCGACCGCGGATGCGCCACGATGCCCGATGATCAGCGGCGTACTCTTCAATTTGTATTGTTTAAGCCTTTTTGTGACGAGTCTTGATCGAGATTGACGATCTGCTTGAGCGTGATGTCGAACGTGCCGTAATCGGTCTTGACTCGGCCACCAACCGGAATATGTCGCGCGTCGTCTGTTATGAAGATTGAGAACTCGCCATTCTCTTTGTCTATCAATCGCTCCGGCCCAAAGAGCTCGGCATTTACTCGCAGCACATCGACTCGACCGAAGATCGTCTTCGTCCGCTTCTTATCGACGACCTTCACCGGTATCGTGTAGACCTTGCCGCCGTCTCCGATAAAAACCTCGAAAGTCTTTCCGACCTCGAGTGGCTGAGTGCGAATGAAATAGATCGCGGACAGCACGTCCTGTAACTGTCCTGAGAATTCGGCGATCGCGTGGCGTGGTTCTGCAGTGGGATTGTTGGGATCGCGCGACGTCCAGATCATCCGGCCCTTCGAAGCATCGAAGGTCGACTCCGTCGTCCGTACGCGCTTGCCCTGTTCGTCGAGAATAGTCGTCTTCTGAACAGTGAACGAGATCGGCTCGACGATCGATTCGACACGCTCACGAAACTTCAGATTGAACAAACGTGCGAAGAAGCCTTTGCTGGTAACGTCTGCGCTGAACGTCAAAGCGTAAGGCTTCGACTCTGCAGTCGTGTTGGCAAGCGGTGTGCGTGTTGCGCGAAACTTCAGATCGGCAACGTCCAGCTTGCGAACCAGCGCGCGTGAGAACTCCGCTTCGAAATGCAGCTCTTCACCAAGCTCGAACCGGTGGGGCGCTGTCTGTAGCGTGCTTCGCTGCGCAACGGAGTGCGACAGGCTCATGAAGTTGGCCATCGTGACGAGAAGCGTAACGAAGGTGATGCTTTTGAAAATTCGCAAATCAGTTAAAAGTAGTAAGTCTTAATTAATAGCAGTCCCCAGGCGACGACTAGACCGAGCGCTGCGCGGTATTCCCGGTAACGAAGATACAGCCTACCATCGAACCGGTTCGTCGCCGACTCATTTTGGCGGAACGGGGTCAGCCGGGGAAAGAACAGCGGCACCGCGCGCCGGTAAGTCTCATATTCGTTTCCAAAGAGCTCCGCCACGTGAGACGCTTCGACGCGCATGACAGGTATATAGATGCCAAGAAAGAGGGCCGCGAAGAGTAGACCAAGAATTAATCGACCGGACGCGATCGTGAAGCCGAGGCCGAGTAGAAAGCTGCCGAGATAAAGTGGATTGCGTGTGAAGGCGTATGGGCCAGAGGTGGCGAGTTGTGCATTTTTTCGGATGTGACCGGCGGCCCACGCCCGCAGGGCGAGGCCTAACAGGGAAACTGAGGCGCCGATCAGTAATGCACGTGGAGTTGGTCGCGCGAAAAAGATAAAGGCCGCGCCACACAAAAATCCGAGTGGCACCCGCCAGCGTTGAATCCAAGTTCCGCCTCTTCGAGTCATGGGTTACGTTTTATCCACAGATTACACAGATTGTTTATTAATCTGCGTAATCTGTGGATAAACAAGTCGGCGATCAATCGCTTCCATTACGCGTCCGACTTCAATGTCCATACAGATCCATTTTGAACACGAACGGCGATGGCAGTCTACACGACAGTCGATATCGATCCGTTCCACGCAGATGTCTTCCGCGCGCGGACTGCCGTTTCGCCACCACTCAGTCGGTCCAAACAATCCGACAATCGGTGTGCCTGCCGCAACCGCGATGTGCGTTGGTCCCGTGTCGCCGCCGACGTAAACTTTTGCCCCTCGAGCGAGTGAGTAAAATCCTTTCAAGGAGAGACTAACCGGCAGCGCTTTTCCCGAAACTGACGACTGTCGAACACCTTCAGCAAGTGCCTCTTCGCCCGGGCCGTAAGTAACCAACGACGAAATTTCGTAGTTGGACCACAGAAGATCAGCCAATTTCCCAAAGCGCTCGACACTCCATAGCTTAGTCGGCCAGCCACCACCCGGATTGAGAATCGCATACTTGCCGCCAGCCGCCGCGGCTGCTTGTTGCGCTTCAGCCTCGTTGCTCGCTGTCGTGTTAATCGGAAACAAAAGTTCTTCCGCGACGGGAACACCCAATGCGCCCTCGAGCAACAACAAGGATTTTCGGATGACGTGCGTTTGTTTTGGGACTGCAATTGTTTTTGAGAGCAGAAGCGCGCTGGCTGGTTCTCGCAATGACGGGCGGGAATACCCAAAAACACGACGCGCGCCCGACAGGCGCGCGATTGAAGCGGACTTAAGAAGTCCCTGGAAGTCTAAAGCTACATCGAAGGCCGAGGCGCGTAACCGACGTAACTGCTGGCGCGGTGCCCGCAGCGTCTCCCCAGACATCAGCCCACGCCTCAGCGCCTTCGTGTCGACTTCGATGAGGCGATCCAAAAGCGGGTTGTCTCGCAAAATTTCTGCTGATCGCCGTTCGACCACCCAGGAAATTTCGGCTTGCGGCATCGCGCCGCGCAGTGCGGCGAGGGCTGGCAAAGTGTGAACTATGTCGCCAATACTGCCGAGCTTTACGATCAGAATTTTCATGTACCGCCGAAATAAACAAGCTTCAGATTCGCTTCAGCGACTTTCTTGCCGTCGCGAAATTTTGTGAGCGTGCCTTCGAGAACGGGAGTCTGGTCGTCCAAAATTCCGGAAGCGTAGACGCCGCCTTTCAGAAATTTTCCGGCAAAACTGTAAGAGACTCCGCGGAGCGTCATCGTTGTAAAGGTGAAGTTGTCGCGTTTGACGGAAAGAGTTTTGAAGCGATAGGTGGTGCCATTATTTAATTGCAGTCCGGGTGAGGGAAGGCGACGCAATCGTTTCGCGTTCAGATTAATGGCGCTGAAATCCGAGAATTCGGTTGGCGGTGTCGTGCCGTCCTTCAGCCAGAAGGAGCCGTCAGGATCGAAGCGTCCGCGTTGAGCAAAGACTGCGGAGTTTAGAGAAAGCAAAATAAAGATGCTTACGCAGCGTGAGAAATATTTATTCATTTACCGCAACACCTCCCAGTCTGGCGATGATGGCTGATGTCGAATGATCTTTCGGATCTCCGACGATCGCGACCTGACCGCCGTAGGATCGTACCACGTCACGCTCGGGTACGCTGTCGGTCGTGTAGTCCGTGCCCTTGGCGTGGATGTCTGGTTTGATCGTGAGTAAGAGTTGTTCAACTGTTGGTTCGTCGAAAATCGTGACGTAGGTTACGGATTCGAGTGCGGCGACGATCTCAGCACGTTCGATTGCCGGCAGAACTGGCCGCCCTGGACCTTTTTGAATCGCGACCTGTTCGTCTGAGTTGACGCCGACGACGAGAATGTCGCCGAGCTCGCGAGCGCCGGCGAGATAACGCACGTGACCAACGTGCAGCACGTCGAAACAGCCGTTAGCGAGGACGATGCGCGCGCCTGCCTCTCTGGCTTTAGCGATGCGCTGCGCTAATTCTTCGCGGGTCAGGATTGATGACATAGACGGATAACAGGATGACAGGATTTAACAAGATGGAACAAGATTTTGTTTATCTTGAGGAATCCTGTTAATCCTGTCTGATTGCTTGTTCGAGTTCGGCGGCGCTTACTGTCGCTGTGCCTCGCTTCATCACAACCAGGCCGCCAGCATAGTTCGCGAGTCGCGCAGCGTCGGTGAATGACGCGCCGGACGCGAGCGCGAGCGCGAACGTCGCGATAACAGTATCGCCAGCGCCAGTGACGTCGACAGCCTGTTGCGCGCCAACTGCCGGGATGTGAACTGGCGCCGCATCGCCTTCCAGCAAACACATACCCTGACTCCCACGCGTAACCAGCAGCGCATGATGACCGAGACGCGCCTTCAATGATCTTGCAGCGCTCTCCAATTCTTCCGTTGACGAAATCGTCGCGCCGGCGAGGTTCTCGACTTCTTCTTCGTTTGGTGTCGCCGCCGTAAAACCCGTGAACTCTGAAAGCCGGAACCGCGAATCGACCAGCACCGGCACCTTCGCATTTGCGCGAATCAGCTCAGCACCACGCGTATCAACCACCCCATAGTTGTAATCAGACATAACGACCGCGTTTGCACTCTCCAACGCCTGTTTCAGTCGTTTGAGAATCGCACTTCGAAGTTCCTCGTCATCGAGTGGTGCGCCTTCATAATCAACTCTGATCACCTGTTGCTTGCTGGAGTGCGACTGTCCCGCGAAGATCCGAACCTTCGTCGTTGTCTGCACCCGATTGGAAACGACCACCCCATCAATATTGACTCCCGCGCCTTCGAGCTTCGCACGTAACTCACTGCCCGACTCATCATCGCCAGTCACAGAAATCAACGAAACACGTGCGCCGAGTGCAACCAGATTCATCGCGCAATTCGCTGCGCCCCCAGGCAGCGTCTCTGTATGCTGATGTCTGAGAATAAAAACCGGCGCCTCGCGCGACACTCTGCTGATCTGCCCGTGCAGAAACTTGTCTGCAAGCGCGTCACCGAGTATCACGATTCGCTGTTCAGCGAACCGCTTAATGATTGTAATCAGATTCTTATCCTGCAATCCTGTTACCCGGCTACGATCACCTTCACGGCTTCCAACAGATTCTCTACGACGATGTCCGGCTCGTGCTTCCACACATGCCTCTGATATTCCCACTCGCCTCGTCCATACCCACTCAAAACAAACGCCGAACGCAAACCCGCATTCCGCGCGAGCTCCACATCGCTGTATCGATCACCAATCATCCAACTCGCACTCAAATCGATCTCGAAATCCTTCGTCGCACGATCAATCAGCCCGGTCTTCGGTTTACGACAATCACAATCGAACCGGTACGGCGGTTCACCGACGGACGGATGATGCGCGCAATAGTAAATCGCGTCGAGCTGAGCGTTCTCCAGATCGCGTTTGAGTTGATCATGAACGCTGACGATCACGTCTTCGGAAAAGTACCCGCGCGCGACACCCGCCTGGTTCGTGATTACGATTGCCAGCCAGCCATTGTTGTTCAGGATCCTGATCGCCTCAGACGAATAAGGAAACACACGAAAGCGCGACGGATGATTTACGTAACCAACCTCCTCGGAGATCGTGCCATCGCGATCGATGAAAACTGCGGGACTCTTCATCGGCTTGGTCACGCGACTGAGTCGCACAAACTCCTTGCCGTTTTGGCGAAACTGCCGCGTTTGAGCAACGCGTGCGAGCGCTCAAACACTTCCTCAACGTCGATCGCCGTCATGCAACGATGATCGATCGGACAATCACGCAGCATGCACGGCGCACAGTCCGGCGGATTTCTCAAAATCTCCGCCTCAGGCGCAAACGGACGAGTCGTCAAGGGATTTGTTGGACCAAAGATCACGATCGTTGGGCGTCCGAGTGCGGCGCCGATGTGCGCTGGTCCCGTATCGTTGGACACGATCAAATCAGCGCGGTCGAGCACAGCCGTGATCTGGTCGAGACTCGTCTTGCCCGTCAACACTACCGGCTTGTTTTGCATGCGCCGCACAACATCTTCCGAAACATCAAGCTCGTCTTTCGATCCAATCAGCAACACCTTTCGCCGCGACTCGATCAAACGATCCGCAAGCGCCGCGAACCTTTCCGACGGCCATCGCTTCGCGCGACTGTTGATTGAGCCGGGACAGATCGCGACCACTGATTCAGCTTCGCCCACTCCGTAAGCACGAAGCAACTCCGCTGCTTCCGCTTTTCTGCTTTCGGAAATCTGTATGCTCGCATCCGGCTCGCTTTCGCAGACGTCACTGCGGCCGAACAGCATCTGCTCCAGCGCCGTCACGAGATACAGATAATAGAAAACCTCGTGCTTTGAAGAACGCCAGTCAGGCAACGGCAGCGGATGCGACAGCAACGCCTGGCGCGACTCAGTTGCATAACCGACTCGCAACGGCACGCCCGCGAGAAATGGAATCAACGCGGCTTCGAACGCGTTCTGAAACAACACCGCAAGATCAAACTCTCTACGCTTCCACTCGCGTACTTGTCCAAACACAGACAACACACCCTTGCGATCGTAAACGAGCACGTCGTCGATGAAATCTGCTTCTGAAAAGATTCCCTTCGTGCCCGGACGAATCACGAGCGTGATATGCGCCGCAGGCAAAACGCGCCGCAGCGCGCGCAACGCAGGCACAGTCATCACTGAGTCGCCAACCCAGTTCGTGCCACGCACGACGACGCGCTTAATACTTTCCGCCTGCACGTTCATTTACAGAATTACTCGCAAGCCATCGTCGATCCCAATCCACGGACGCCATCCCAGCTCGTCAATCGCCAGCGTCGTGTCAGACACATATCGCAACGGGACCGGCACTGGCATCGATGGATCTTCCTGAATCACGGGCTCAATCTCAATCATCGCGCCGACGCGCTTGAGTAGGTCGCGCAAGCTGACGGCGTTCAGACTACCGCCACCAAGGTTATACAAGCCAAACTGATGCTTCGACTCTATGAACGCACGACATGCGCGCGAGAAGTCGTCGACATACATAATGTCGCGCACAGGATCGACTCCGACCGGCAGTCGCACTGGCTGGCGGTTCTTCACCGACTCAACATAATGCGTGACGAGACCGGGAGTGTTGCCTTCAGATGGACGCGCGAAGATGGTCGATAGCCGGAAGATACAGGCGCGAATGTTCTTCGCGTGTGCGTAATACTCAACGTAACGTTCGCCAATCAGCTTGGACCACTCGAACGCTGACTGTCCGCAATACTTCGTGCTCGTGCTTTCGTTAACCGTATCAATCTCCCCAGCGTTACTGCCGTAAACATCCTTGGTCGACGCATAAATCAACGCCGATCCCGGTTTCATATTGCGAATGACATTCGCCGTACCTTCTGCGTTTATACGAAAACACTCGGACGCGCCCTCAGGACTTTTGTCGAAATAAGCCGCGAGGTGAATCACAGCATCGTAGTCCGCGATTCTTTCCACCGCCTGGAAATCCAGGATGTCAAAACCCGAACGCCGGGAAAAATCGTCGGCCGAGAAAAAATTGCGGACGTAAGTACCCAGGTAACCGCTGCCACCAGTAACCAGAACCTTCATCTCATCTGTGCCTCTGTCTCTTTTTGTTGTGTTGCGCGACCTCGTGCGAGGGCATTGAGCCGCGCCAGTGATTCTGCGTTGCCGATCGCGATCAGCATGTCTCCACTTTCAATTTTGGTTTCGCCGCCCGGATTGAAAATGATCTCGCCGTTGTTGCGACGAATACTGACGATCACAATGTTCAGTTCCGAGCGAATCACACTCTCGCTCAACTTCCGACCGACGAGTGTAGAAACCGGATCGACTTCGAGCTGCTCAAAGCCAAGCTCGAGATGATTCGCAGTGACGGAGTCGAGAAAATCACCGACCGCGGGTTTCGTCAACGCCATCGCCATGCGGTGTCCGCCGATGATCGTCGGCGCCACGACGCGATTCGCTCCCGCCCTGATCAGCTTCGACTCTGCTTGTTCTTCCGCCGCACGCGCGACAATGTGAATGTTCGGGTTCAAGTCGCGCGCAGTTAAAACTACGTAGACGTTATCGGCGTCGTCGGGAAGGCAACTGGCGAGACCGCGCGCGTGTTCGACACCCGCTTCGACCAGGCTCCCCTCGAGCGTTGCGTCCCGCACGAGCACGGGGATATTCATATCCATCAGCGCCTCACACTTGCGCTGATCGCTCTCGATCACAAGGAATATGCCATCGACCGCACGCAGACTTCGGATCAAATGCGAGCCGACTCGGCCCGCGCCGCAGATGATAAAATGGTCCCGCAGTTTGCTCATTTTTCGTGAATGGCCGTACCGGGCAATCAGCTCTGAGTGCACAATCGACTGCACCGTGCTGGTCAAAGCATAAAGCACAACGCCGACGCCGATCATCATGAACGCTGTTGCGAAGACGCGGCCCAGCCCTGTGCGCGGCGTTATATCACCGAATCCGACCGTCGTCAGCGTCTGCACGGTCACGTAAAGACTATCAAGTATAGACCAGCCTTCCAGCAGGTGAAATGCGACGGTTCCGAACGCGATCGCAGCCAGAACCGCCATCAAGACGATGCGGACGCGAGCACGGCTAGGGAGAAGGAAACGCGGCAGGGGTGTTAGACTCATACAGGCCGGGTGGCATCAAAGTCACCAGCGAGGGCAGCCACGTTAACGAATGCGGTTAGCCCTGTCAAACTAAAGGTCGACAGAACTGCTGGAGGGATGTTACGTATTCTGTAAATCATGAGAATCCTGTCATCATGGTAAACAATTACCGTTATTATATAGTTCGTTGACTCTATGCCGGTGCGCTATCCACCAGATAACCAATCTCCCCGCACAACCAAGCGCGATCTGAAAACTCCACGCGTCGTTTCTTACGTGGCATCGCGGCCGAGCTTCGCGCGACGAGTGCTGCGACGGTTGTTCAGTGCGACGGTGTTGATCCCTCTGGTATTTGTCACAGCCATCATACTCGGAGTTTTGATCTATTACTGGACAGTCTTCTCCGGCCGCATCGACAATCTGCTCGCGGGGGAAGTTTTTACCCGCACGGCCGGCATCTACGCCGCGCCAAAACAACTTCGCATTAACGAGACGATCTCGCAGGCTGACGTGATCACGTTTCTGAAGCGCGCCGGCTACGTTGAAAAGACCCAACAGGCCGACGAGTCACGCGGCCGTTACTCAGTAAATGGAACAACGCTCGACGTCGAGCCGAGCAGTGCTTCGAGTGTTGATGGCGTGAAGCAGTTTCAGAACGTGCGGATTCAGTTTAGTGGGACTGGAAAATCGATCAGCTCGATGACTGATCTCGAAGGCCGCGGGACGCTGCAACGCGTCTGGCTCGAGCCGGAGCTGATCAGCTCAGTCACGGGCACTGAGCGCGCAAAACGGAAAGTGATCGGCTTCAGCGATCTGCCGCCACACCTCGTCAAAGCGATCACGGTCACGGAAGATCGTTCGTTCTTCGAGCACTACGGCGTAAACATTCGCGGCATCATTCGCGCCTTTATCCGACGTTACGACTCCGATCCGAACTCGCCGATTGCGCGCCAGGGCGGCTCGAGCATTACGCAGCAGCTAGTCAAAAACCTTCTGCTCTCGCCCGAGCAGACGTGGCGACGCAAGATCAGCGAAGCCTACATGTCGATCATCCTCGAGACGCGGCTGAGTAAAGAAAAGATCTTCGAGCTCTACTGCAATCAGGTTTACATGGGCCAGCAGGCGGGCTTCTCGATCAACGGGTTCGGCGAAGCTTCCAGCGCTTACTTCAACAAGGACGTCACGAACCTTTCGCTGCCGGAAGCCGCTTTTCTGGCCGGGTTGATTCGCAGTCCTAATCGCTATAACCCGTACACAAAAGTCGAGACTGCGACCGCGCGCCGCAATCAGGTCCTCGATTCAATGGTCGAAGCGGGCGTGATCACGCAGGACGAAGCAAACAAGGCGAAGGCCACGGATCTCGTCGTGGTTCCTGCACGCGGTCGCATCGACGTCTCAGACGCGCCCTATTTCGCTGACTACGTGCAGAACCAGCTCGGCGACATGATCGCGGGTAACGGGGGCACCGACCATCTGCGAATCTACACGACGATCGACATGGACCTTCAGCGCGCCGCGTATGCCGCGTTGACGAAGCAGATGAACGCGCTCGACAAGATCCAGTCGAAACGTTTCGAGCCGGGCACGTTGCAGGCCGCGCTCGTCGCGATGAACGCGAAGACGGGCGAGATCGTGGCGATGGTTGGCGGTCGTGATTATTCGAAGAGCCAGTTGAATCGTGCGACCGATGCTTTTCGTCAGCCGGGTTCGGTATTCAAACCGTTCGTCTACGCGACCGCTTTGAACACGGCTTTCGATCCAGTGCCGCGCGTGATCACACCCGCGACGACTTACATGGACGAGCCGAAGACGTTCACCTTCGACAACCAGGAATACTCACCAGGAAACTTCGGTGAGACTTACTCGCACGAGCCGGTCACGTTGCGCGATGGTTTGGTCCATAGTCTGAACGTGGTCACGGTTGAAGTCGCGATGGAAGTGACGATCGGGCGCGTGATGAACCTCGCTGCGAAAGCCGGATTGCCGAAACCGCCGCGCGCATATCCCGCGATGGCGCTCGGCACGAGTGAAGCAACGCCGCTTCAGATCGCTTCCGCATACACAGCCTTCGCGAACCTCGGAAGTCGAACCACGCCGATCGCAATCAACCGGGTCACGACTGGAGAGGGCGCCACGATCGCAGCCCCAACTACGCAAAGAAGTGAGGTGCTTCGTCCGGAAGTCGCTTTCGTGATGACGTCGTTTATGAAGGACGTGGTCAACCGTGGCACAGCGGCGAAAGTGCGTGGGCGTGGTTTGAAACAAGTCCTCGCCGGGAAGACTGGAACGTCGCGTGATGGTTGGTTTGCTGGTTACACGCCGAATCTCGTTTGCGCGGTGTGGGTTGGTTTCGACGATGGTTCTCAACTCGGTTTGACGGGGGCGAATTCCGCGCTCCCGATCTGGGCCGACTTCATGCAGGTTGCGCTCGCGGAGCATCCCGAATGGGAAGGCGACTGGGACATGCCGCCGGGTGTCGAGCAGGTTGAGATTAATCCGAAGACGGGCGCACCGACTGCCGCAGGCGATACGGAAAAGCGAACCGAGTATTTCATCAACGGTACTGGTCCAAACGATACGTCTGAGACGCCAACTGAAGAAGCGACCCCAGTCGAGCTGCCGTCGCCGTCGCCGTTAGATCAAACTTATCCCGAGGCGCCGATAGGAACGCCGTCTCAGTTACCGACGCCGCGTCGTGCGCCCGTAGTGCCCGACAGCGGCTTGGAAGGAACGATCACGTTGGACATCGATCCGCAGACAGGATTAATCGCAGTCGAGACTTGTCCGGTGATTCGCACGAAGACGTTTGTGCTCGGAACGGAGCCGAAGAAGTATTGCGGGCCGCAGTATCATCAGCACAACACGATCATACCGGCCGATCGGCCGCGCGTCGTCGGCACGCCTCAACGACATTGAGAAAGCGCGGAGTTAAGTGTTTCGATCGCGAGTGAAGCGGCGTGGTGTTTCCGAGATGGTAAACCGCCGACAGCGTCAACAAGATCTGCGCGCGTCAACGCTCGCGCTTCCCCGACGGTTTTGCCGCTGATCAGCTCTGTCAAAATCGATCCGCAAACAAGTGTCGGCGGGCAACCGTATGCAAGGTATCGCACTGCCTCAATCCGACCATCGTTGATGATCAACGACAATCGCAACCGATCACCACAAATCGGATTTGTCTCATCCGCGATGGCATTCGCGTCCGTTAAATCGCCCGCATTTCGCGGATGCGCCAGATGATCTTTAAATTTTGTGGAGTAAGGCAAGGAATCCGTGCTTCTTATCCGTGTAATCCGTGGTTAACTAAAGCCAATGGAGATAGATCTCGCAATCTCTCCACGGCCCTGGCCAGCACTTCAACCACAAACTCAATCTCATCCTCATTATTATCTTTCCCGAAACTAAAACGTATCGATCCACGTGCGAGCTCGTCATCAACTCCGAGCGCGCGAATCACCGGCGACGGCTCGAGCGTTCCGGACGAACAGGCAGAGCCAGTCGACACCGCAACACCTTCGAGATCGAGATTGATCAGCAATCCCTCACCCTCGATAAATCGAAACGAGACATTCGAGAGATGGCCCAGACGGCGCTCGCGATCGCCATTCATGACGATATCAGGAATGCGTCGAGTCAATGCCTCCTCAAACCGATCACGCAGCGCTCGATCGTGATTTGCTCGTTGCTCAAATTCTTCGCGCGCGAGTTTCACTGCCTCACCAAATGCAACAATGCCGGGAACGTTCTCCGTGCCCGCGCGTCGCTCGCGCTCCTGGTGTCCGCCGACATTCTGACCATGAAGACGAACACCGCGGCGCACGTAAAGCGCGCCGATGCCCTTCGGCGCATACAACTTGTGCGCAGACATCGTCAGCAGATCGCAGCCAAGCTCGTCCACATTCAAACGCAGTCGCCCGGCAGCCTGCACTGCATCCGAGTGGAACCAGAGATTTTTGTGACCTGCCGTGCGTCTTTCACGCACGAGCGCGCCGATCTCAGCGATTGGTTGGATCGTGCCGATCTCGTTGTTCGCCAGCATGATCGTGATCAGCACTGTCTCCGGTCGCAGCGACGCCGCGACATCTTCAACCCTCACAATCCCGTTTTTATAAACAGGCAGTCGTGTGACTTCCCAACCGCGCTTTTCGAGCTCAGTACAAACACCCGCGACTGACGGATGCTCGATCAACGACGTGATGATGTGTTGACCGTGAGTCGCTGTCGCTTCACCAAGACCACGAATCGCGAGGTTGTTCGCTTCAGTTCCACCCGACGTGAAGACGATCTCATTTTGTTTTGCGCCGATTAGCGAGGCCACCTCGCGCCGCGCCCGATCAACCGCCGCGCGCGCCTGCTGTCCGAAGCCATGCACACTCGACGCATTACCGAAGTTTTCGACCACCGCGCGGGCCATCGCGGCCGCGACGCGCGGATCGACCGGCGTTGTGGCGCTGTTATCCAGGTAAACTCGGCGTGCTTGATTCGGCATCTGAAGAGGAGTTTGCCACAAAGAGGCACAAAACGCATAAAATGAAGTTTTGTTTGACCCGCTGAATTCCTTCAATTTTTTAAGCTTTTTGTGCTTTTTTGCGGCGATTGATGTTACATTCCAAACGCTACGAGGTTGGCTCTCCCAAGACTACGGCCGTTTACGCGGTCGTAAATTCTTTGGAAGGACACAATATGAATTATCTCAAGATACCCCTGGTTGTTTTATTGAGTATCTGCATTAGCAGCTTGCTGGCGGTCGTGCCCGCCGGCGCGCAGGGCACCACAGCGCTCGAGCGCGGTTATCGCACCGGTTATTCAGACGGTTACACAGCCGGATACAGAGACGTCGCTAACAACGCTCCTCGTAACTATCAAAACAAAGAGGACTATCAGAAGGCCGATCGTTTTTACAACGATGTTTGGGGACCGATCGAGGATTATCGCGACGGTTACCAGCAGGGTTTTGAGGCCGGCTACTCGGCGGGCTTCGAGCGTCAGCAGTTCAATTCGGCTTTGCCAACAGGGCTGCATCGTCGCGGAGCCGAGGGAAACACTGGCGCAAACACTGGGGCGGCTCCGGCACAGGTGAACCCGCCGGCAAACAACGACCCTGTGGACGCCGACACTACAACGGCAACTGCGCCGAATGGCTCACTCGCTATTCCACGCAACACGATTCTCGCACTCGAACTCTTAACGCCACTCTCAACCGAAGCAAGTCAGCGTGGCGATCGACTGCAGGCGCGAGTGTTCGAGCCGGCGCAATTCGCTGGCTACATCGTCGAAGGTCGAGTCTCGCAGGTTAAGCGTCCGGGAAAAGTGAAGGGCGTAGCCGAGCTTCAGCTCGCGTTCGATCAGATTCGTTCGAGTGACAATCGCACGGCGACGCTACACGCTGAGTTGATCGAGATCAGTCCGATTGGCAGCGACAGTGCGGAGATCGACTCGGAAGGCGGCGTCAAAGGGCAGGACTCGACGAAGGACGACGCAACGAAAGTCGGCGCGGCGTCGGGCGTTGGCGCGATCATCGGCGCGATCGCGGGTGGCGGCAAAGGCGCAGCAATCGGCGCGATTATCGGTGGCGGCGCGGGCACGGCCGGAGTCATGACGCAACGTGGTAAAGACATTCGCCTCGAACGTGGACAGCATCTGAAGATTCGTACTTCAACTGACACGGGCGTTCTGTGAAAAGCGAACCTGGGGATCAGAAGACGGGGAGACAGGGCACGGTATCGCCCGGTTTCCCCGTTATTTCTTTGCTCACTGATTTCGGGACGGCGGATTATTACGTTGGCGCTGTTAAAGGCGCGATACTCTCGGTCAATCCGTCAGCAGTTGTTGTAGACATCACTCACGAAATACCGCCGCAGGACATCGCTGCGGGTGCGTTCACGTTGCTGGCGGCGTACAAGACGTTCCCCGCCGGGGCGATTCATGTGGCAGTTGTTGATCCAGGCGTTGGATCAACGCGCCGTCCGATCATCGTGAGTGCGAATGAGCAGTTCTTTGTCGGACCAGACAACGGTCTCTTCACTTATATCTACGATCGCGAACCTACATATCGAATTTTCCACATCACCGCCGACCGTTTCTTCCGCCCACAACCCAGCACGACCTTCCACGGCCGCGATATCTTCGCGCCAGTAGCGGCAGCGTTGTCGAAGGGTATCGCGGTGGAAGATTTCGGCGCAGAAATAAACGACGAGCTTCGGCTACCTTCACTGGAGTCGCCACTGCGGATCATTCACATCGATCGTTTCGGCAATTGCGTGACGAACATCACCCGCGATCGAGCGCCAAGAGAGATTGTTGTGAAGGGAAGGACGATCAGCGAGTTTCGGCAGTTCTATGGTGAAGGTGATAACGAATCGTTGTTTGCCATCTGGGGAAGTGCCGGGTTTCTTGAAATCTCAGTGAATGGCGGGTCAGCCGCGCAAGCATTGTTAGTCAAGCGCGGCGACCCGGTTAGCTTCACATGATTTACAAGATTTTTCATGATAATCCTGAAAACATCCTGTCTTAAAACTGAGCCTTCGCCGCGGCGTCCTTCGGTATCGTTGAGGACATGTAGTATCCCTGGCGCGAGCTCACTTGCAGTTTTCGCGTCTTACCTTTTTCATCCGGCGCTTTAACGCGAACTTCGAGGCTGTGCATGCGGCCGTCGTCAATTTCATCTTCAGCCAACGCAAAGCCGAGACTGTAACGCGCGGTCAGGTTGCCGATGATCTTCGACAATCCCGCACCGTAATCTTTCACGCGACCAACCTTCACCGCCTCGCCACCCGATTGTTGCGCGAGGTATTTCGCGCTGCCGTATAGACTCATCCCGAGCCAACCACCTACCGGTTTTGCCACAGGCAGCAGAAACTTAAACAACGTGCGTAGCTCCACCGTAAGCGAATTGAAGATCACATTGTTCCGGATCAGAATCTGTTCCGTTGCATCGCGATCCTCGAAGAAGATTGGCGCGATTCCATCCGATATCCACACGAGTGACATCTGCGAGTTCGGTCGCAGCTCTTCAGCTTTGCGCGTTGCCTCTTTAACCGCCGCAGCCATGTCGTAAACCTCACCAAGATCCATAGTCACGTTGCCCTTTTTATTGGTGCGTTTCACATTGACGCGGCCGTCGCGCCGCGTCTCGCGTGTGACTGTCCCGCCATTCCGACCTTTAATCGTTTCAGTCTCCACGATGTCTTCAGGTTTGCCGCCCGCAGCGTCAGTTTTCGCAACTTCAGTCGATTTTTTCTCAGACGATTCACCGTAGTGAGACACAGACATCGAGGGCACGCGCGCGAGTGCGGCCGCAAGCTTCGCGCGGTCGTTTGTGAACTCAGTTAACCAGAGCCGCTCTTCATCTTCGTTATTCATGTCCATCGCGAGAATCGCTACTTCATCGCCTGCCGGCAGTTTGGCTAATTCGTTTTCCATCGCCTTCAGAATTTCGGGCTCCTTCAGAAAACGTCCGGCGCCGTCGGCTCTAAGGTCGAGAATCAGAATCAATGCGAGCGGTTTGCGCGCCTGTCCTTCACGCGTGAAGTAGGAGATGTCGCGTGGCTTGCCATTGTCGAGCACTTGAAAGTTTTCAGTAGTCAAGTTCGAGATCGGGAGACTCGTCTTCTTGTCTTTCACGAGCGCATCGAGAAACACGACGCGCGTTTTGATTCGGATGGTGTCTTCAACTTCCTGCGCGTCAGCGGGGAAAGCAGCAAGGATGAAAAGTAGTAAGAGGGTGAACCGGAATTTGTACATGATCTACTCCTGATCGTTAATCGTTGCTTCCTGGGTGATGGCTTTGCCTGTGCCTTCCGGATCTTTGAGCAAGAGCGCGAGGTTCTTGGGAGAGAGTGTCACCTGGACCACAGTGGCATCGCGTTGATCGATCGTGATTACGAGTACGTTGAATTTGTCGCCAGCTTCTTTGAGAAAAACGTAGACCTGTTCATTGTCGGTCGCGGAAAGTGTTTGGACCAGAGGCATCCATGTGACGTTGAGCGCTTCATTCAAAGAGCTGCGAAACTTCACGATTTCGCCCTCGAACGCCTGATCTTCAAACACTGCGAGCTTGATGCTGCCCGCTTCCGCAAGTCGTCTTGCGTCGCCGCCCTTAATGCGCGCGGCCGTGGTCGCGACTTTCATTCCCGCCTTGGCGAGGAAGGGAAGTCCGACGTGCTTCACGCGGTAGTACTGCTCGATCATCTTCACGACTGAATTGAAGTCGTCACCTTTTGCTTGTGCGACGTTCGCAGTCGTTAAGACCATCGCGACGAGAAGTATGCTTGTGGCAATCGTTTTCATCGCACACCTCACTTCTCGTCGTCGTTCTTGGTTTTCTTCTTCTCGATGCCGAGATCCGGCACGCCGAGTTGTCCTTCCAGTTGGGCGAGCTTATCGAGATCGACTGGGCCGGCGATGTTTACCACCGTAAGCTCCCTGTCATCGCTGTGCAGCACTGCCATACCGTTCACCACGTCACCGCTGAAGAGCACGTAGACTTCGAGCATTCCTTCTTTCTTGCTGGTGACATTAACGAGGCGAGTCCAGCCGGGCCCGCGCAGTTGCGTGCGAATCGTCTCGATATCGGCGTCCGTAAATTGCCCGTCCGCATCAAACTCAAAGCTTTTGACGTAGATGCCTTTGAGTCCCGCAACCAGTTTCTTGACTTCGCGCTCGTCTGGATCCTTTTCGTCGAAGACTCTCGACGCCAACCGCATCAAGCGCTCGTCGAGGTTCACGTCGACGGTCTGGCTTGCCTTCGCGGCGAGATGATCGAGGCCGCTCATCTGGATGCGCGAGTCCTGAGCTTTTGCCGATATGACTGGCGCGAGGGTAAGTAAAAAAGCGATCAATAGTGGTTTCATAATTACTCCGTTTATCCAACTCGGTGTTGGTTTTTGATCTGGTTCGGCTGAGTCTTGCGATGGACCAGACTTAGCTTCTCAGTTGTGATTCGTAGAGCGAGCATTAGTTGATCTTTAGCGATAAGAGCCTCTTCGCGGTTAACCACGGATGGCGCGGATCTCTTTTTGTGAATCCTGTTGACGGCCAGTCGAGGTGGATTAGTCGCGGATTTTTCTTCAGGTGTTACTGGTGTTACATCTGGTTTTGGCGTTGGGGATTCGACTTGTGCTTGTTGTTTTGGCGCCTCATTGCGCGAACGCACGCGCAGCCAAATGCTTCCGGCGACTATCGCGAGCAATATCGATGCGGCGATCGCGAGGAGGGGAAAGTAGTTCCTTCGTCGCGGTATGCGCACATCGTCTGGGATCACGAGGGGCTTCGGCCGGTAACGCAGCGTGCCCAGGATCTCTTCCAGTTGTTGAATCTCTGGATCGGGCTGGCCGGTCTTGTTCCACAGATAGTCGTCGTTCATAAGCCCTCCATAAATCCGAGCTGCTCGCGCAGCAGCTTCATGCCGCGGTGCAGGTTGACGCGAACTGACGCGGCCGTGAGTCCTGTACGGGCTGCGATCTCGGGTCCGGTCATGCCCTCGACCAGTCGCAGCACCAACGTTTCGCGATAGGCTTCGGGCAGGCTGCGAATCAGTTCCAGAATCTCCTGCGCCTTTGAATCGTGTGTATCGCTGCCGCGCAGGTCGTCGTTGATCTCGACTGTCTCTTTCGAGCGCCGATGAAAATCGACGGCGCGATTGCGAGCTATCATCGCGATCCACGGGCCGAACGCCGCCGCGTCGCGCAACGTGTGGAGCTTCTTGAAAGCGTGCAGGAAGATGTCCTGCACGAGGTCGTCGACTTCGGCGCGCGGCACCCGAGCCAGCAGAATGCCGTGGACGAGTCCGGCGTAAAGATCGTAAAGACGCGCGAAGCTCTCGCGGTCACCTTCCAGGACTGCGCCGACCAGCATCACTTCGGTCGCCGGCTCTTGCGGTTGCTCGGCGGCGTGTGCTTGGGTGCTCGTCAGAAGCATGTCGGCGGTTGCGTACATCGAGTGTCTTGGTCCGGTAAAGCAAGGTTCAAGGACACGATTAAGACGGGAGAGAGTTGGAGACTGTTAACAGACGTTATGCTTGATCTTCAGTGGGACGGATGCTTATTACGGGCTCTGATCTCGCAGGGTTTTCTTCCGACGTCATTTGCTCAAGCTCCGGCGTAGCGGAAAGCCATCGAGTTTTCCACAGGAAGACTGTGAATAAAGTCAGCGCGATCGTGCACGCAACGCCGCCTTCAATGCCATAACTACCGCCCGTCAACCATTTAGGTCCGTTGTCTTGACCTTGTAGGAGAGGATTCGAGACGAGCTGAATACCACTGATCGGAAGTCCAAAGAACCAGCCGAGCGCCCAATTCCACGCCCAGTGCACACCGAGCGGCAGCCAGAGACTGCGCGTGCGGAGGTAAGCTGCGGCGAGCCAGATACCGGCGAGTGCCGTGTTCGCGAATGTGACCCCGCGAACGACGTTCGGATTTGAAAGATGTGCGAGACCAAACGGCACCGAGGTCAGCAGTACACCCAGCCACGCGAGCTTTGCGCGCGACAGCGTTTGCAATCCGTAACCTCTGAACATCGCCTCTTCGGCGAGTGCGGCGACGAAGAGTATTACTCCTGATCCGATCATCGACTTAATAATCGGTGACCATCCATTAGCGCCAAACGAAAATTTGAGTCCGCGGCTCGCGATCGCGACGGCGACCACAAGGGAAGCGAACCCGATCGCAAATCCAAGGACGAGATCGCGAAACCACCCGCGATGGAACGTCAGACCAAGCGAGCGCCACGGCAATCCCTCGAGAAAACGCACGCAGATGTATCCGGCGCCGAGTGCCGCACCTAGGAGCGCGCCCCGGAAAATCAGCTCGGTGATGAACTGCGAGACGTTTGTCTCCGCGCGGGGCCCGATAACGATCAGTGCGACGCGCAGCACCGTCGCCAGGATCACAGATAACGCTATGAAAGCGGCGACGTAGATCACTACTCGCCAACCACTCCTGAGCCGGCCAAACTCGTTGATGAAAATCTCGCGCATCGGGTGCTGCATTCTAGCAAAGATACAAGCTTATCCACAGATTACGCAGAGTTGTTTTTGATGTCTGTGTAATCGGCGGAATCTGTGGATGAAGATTGCCTATGCTAAACTTCAAACAAAATGGCCGATAATCGAGAAAATCGCGTTCGCCGGCGCCGCCGCATGTTGCTGTGGGTTTTGGGCGCGACGGTGCTGTTGTTGCTGGCGATTATCGTGTCGCAACAGCTCTGGCTGTGGACGGTCGTCCGGCCCGATACGCCCGCGGACGCGCTCGTCCTCTACGCGTTATCGACACTCAACTTCGTCGCGTTTGTCGTCTTCCTGTTCATCTTCGTTCGAAATCTGCTGAAGCTGCGTCGCGAGCGCCGAGAGCGTCAGCTCGGATCGAAAGTCAAAACACGACTGCTCGTCTACTTCATCTCGATCAGCTTTCTGCCTATCACGGCGATGGCGTTCTTTTCGTACCTGTTTCTCAATCGCTCGCTCGAGAAGTGGTTCAATCCGTTCCCGGATGAGATCGTGCAGCAGGCAACCGAGGTCAAGCGCCTGACACTTTCAACCCAGGATCAAACACTGCGCGACACGGCTTCGCTGCTCGTCATGCTGCTCGGCCAGGAAACGCCTGAAGAACGCCGCGGCACGATGGACCAGATCGTCGCTTCCGGGCAGCTCGTCGGGATTCAGATCGTCGCAAACGATGGATCGGTCGTGACTGAGAGTCGCGCACCACTATCATCGACAGACACAGAACAACTCGAAAAACTCTTCGCGGAAGCGCGACGAGCTCATGGTCCAAGCGGCAGCAGTCTGGTCGACGGAAAAGAGTTTGACGCGCTTGCCGTGCCGTTGAACCAGTCGGAGATGCTGATCATCGCGCCACAGAAACGCGCGTCGAACGATCTGACTGATCTCGTAAATGATTCAGAGCGCGGCTACCAGAACCTCGTGGGTCAACAACGGCGCGTGCGTCTGCTCGGTCTTTCAACGCTCGGGTTGATGACCTTGATCCTGCTGTTCGTTTCGAGCTGGGTGGCGATTTATCTCGCGCGTGGAATCGCGACACCAATCAAAGCACTTGCCGAAGCTTCAAAAGAAGTCGCGCGCGGCAATCTCGCGCATCGCGTCACGACAACGATTGCCGACGATGAGCTGGCGCTGCTCGCGGAGTCTTTCAATCAGATGACGGCACAGCTCGAGGAGAACCGCAGTCGTATCGAGGCTGGCGCCGCTGAGTTGCAGGATAGAAACATGGCGCTGCGCGAGCGACGCAATTACATCGAGACGGTGCTGCAGTCGTTATCGACGGGTGTCGTTTCGATTGACGAAAACGATTGCGTCACGACGTTGAATGCCTCGGCGGCGCGGATGTTCACGTTGCGCGAGAGATCTGAAGACAATCCGAAGCTGAGCACTTTGATTGGCAGTGAAGACTGGCTGGTGGTCGAGCGGCTGCTGCGACGTGCGCGCCGGATCGGTCATGCAACTGAGCAAACGCAGTTGGACAGCGGTAATGCTAATGGACCACTCCCCGTTTCGATGACGGCGACGGCGTTGCGCGATTCGAAGGGACCGCGACGCGGAGTGGTTTTAGTAATCGAAGATCTGTCGGAGTTGCTGGCAGCGCAACGTGCGGCGGCGTGGAGCGAGGTGGCGCGACGCATGGCCCACGAGATCAAGAACCCGCTCACGCCGATCCAGCTTTCCGCCGAAAGGATCGCGAAGAGTTACGGGCGCTCTATCTCCAACGGTAACGGTGGGGGCGATCATGTTGACGACAAGCGCGTGGGGGCGGTGATTAGCGAATGCACGGAAACGATCACGCGCGAAGTCGCGGGTTTGAAGGCGATGGTCGATGAGTTTTCGCGTTTCGCACGTTTGCCTGCGACGCGACTCGAACTCGCAAACCTCAATGATGTTGTGACGCAGGCGGCCGGCCTGTATGTCGATCGTCTTGATGGTGTGGCGATGACGGTCCAACTCGATCCCGATTTGCCGTCGTCGATGCTCGACGTCGAACAGATCAAACGTGTGTTTGTTAATCTGATCGACAATGCGGTCCATGCAGTCGCTTCAGTGAACGGAGAGAAACAAATCACGATCGCGACGACACACGACACGGAGCGAAGCCTGCTGCGTGCGGAAGTTGCGGACACGGGACAGGGAATCGCGCCCCCGGATTTTCGTCGTTTGTTTGAGCCTTATTTTTCGCGACGCGACAGTGGCACCGGCCTCGGCCTCGCGATCGTGCAACGAATAATCATGGAGCACGGCGGCCACATCCGCGCCGAACGAAACAATCCACGCGGCGCAAAGTTTGTGATTGAACTACCGGCCGAAGCGGCAAAGCAGCAGTTGTAGACAGGATTTACAAGATTTTTCAGGATTAACATGTCAATCTTGGATCATCTTGTAAATCCTGTCAGCAACTACGATCAAAACAAAGAAACCTAACCGGAATTAATGGACTCCATTCTCATTGTTGACGACGAGCGCGGCATTCGCGACACCCTGCGAGCCGTGATGGAGGACGAGGGCTTCTTCGCCGATGCCGTCGCGACCGGCGAAGAGTGTCTTAAAGCGCTCGATCGCCGTGCGTACGGCTGCATCTTGCTCGACGTCTGGCTTCCCGGCATCGACGGTCTCGAAACTCTGAAACAACTACGCGAAGCAGGATCCGACGCCGCCGTCGTGATCATCTCCGGTCACGGCAACATCGAAACCGCCGTGCGCGCGACGAAACTCGGCGCCTTCGACTTCATCGAGAAACCACTCTCGATCGAGAAAACCGTACTCACCGTCCGCAACGCACTGCGCCAACAAAAACTCGAGCTGATCAACGCCGACATGGCTGCCGCACTCGCGAAGGAGTACACGATGGTTGGCGAGTCGGTCGCGATGCGTGCGTTGCGAAAACAGATTTCTGTTGTCTCGCCGACTGACGGCCGCGTTTTGATCTACGGCGAATCGGGAACCGGAAAAGAGCTCGTGGCCCACGCCATTCACGCTGAATCGCGTCGCGCCGCGGCGCCGTTCATCGAAGTCAACTCAGCGGCGATTCCCGAAGAACTGATCGAATCGGAATTGTTTGGTCATGTGAAAGGAGCGTTCACCGGCGCTACCGCCGCGAAAAAAGGAAAATTTGAGCTGGCGGACGGCGCCACGATTTTCCTCGACGAAGTCGGCGATATGAGTCCGAAGGTCCAGGCGAAAGTTCTGCGCGTACTCGAAGAGCAACGTTTTGAGCCTGTCGGAAGCGGGACGTCGATCACAGTTGACGTGCGACTAATCGCGGCGACAAACAAACGACTCGACGTCGAGATCGAGCAGGGAAACTTTCGCGCCGATCTTTTTTATCGCTTGAATGTTATTCCGTTTGAGCTGCCGCCATTGCGCGAGCGTCTTGAAGACGTGCCGCTGCTCGTTGATTACTTCAATCAACAATTCTCGAAAGCGTATGGGAAAAAACCGAAACAGTTTTTGCCGGAGGCAGTCGAGGCGATGCAGACGTATCTGTGGCCCGGCAACGTGCGTGAGTTACGCAACACGATCGAGCGCGTCGTGATTATGCATCCGGGAGTAAAAGTCTCCGCGAACGATCTGCCGCCACAGGGGAAGGAAGAGCCGCCCGCGGCGTCGTTCCGTTTCCCGTCCTTTAAAGAAGCGACCGAGGCTTACCATCGTGAGTTTATTCAACGAAAGCTCGAGGAAGCTGAAGGCAACGTCTCACGCGCCGCTGAACTAATGGGCGTCGATCGCAGCCACCTCTACCGCCGCATGCGCGCTCTCGGCATCAGATCTTAGTTCACAAAAAGCACAAAGTTTAAGCCCACAAGAAGCACAGATGAGTTGTTCTGTTATCTGTAACAGAACTCATCCTTTCTTGTTTGTGCTTCTTTGTGGCTTTGTTTCGTGCCTTTTGTGATCTCATTGACAAAACTTTACACAGCCATGACGACCTCGCTACATAGACCAAGTATCTTCCAGCCGCATTTTAGTCCATAAAACGTCCCCTCGTTTATGAGCCAAGCACCCCGTGAGCTCAGATCTAAATGGCCTCTGGTCCTGTGTGTCCTCGCGTCGTTCGTCGTCGGCTTCGGTGTCTCATTCGTCTCACGCCGCAAGTTAACACCACCGAACGAATCCAAAATTCAGATCTCCGATTTTCGCGTCGCGATTCCCGAAGGCGAGACTGTCGTCACCATCTTGAGCCGTGATCCTGAAGCAGAGGACTTGGGCCAATTAACGATTCAACGTCGCGGCAACACGATTCTCGGCGTCCCTGCGATCGAAAAACGGATCGAACCTCGTGCACGTCTCACTGCTGAAGATGCGGCTTACCTGCGACGCGAGATCGGCAACGAGATTTCGATTTCCGATCCGCCCTGGCAGCGCGCTAATAAGATCCGCCTCTGGTTGGCCCAGCGTTGTTATCGCGTCGGCATGCCCGGCCTAGAGACGCGCGAGCCACGCAAAGCGTACGACGAGATGAAAGACGGAAAGCCCGTCTTGTGCGGCAATCTCGCCGAAATCTATGTCGCGCTGTGTGAAGTTATGGGATTGACCGCGCGCACCGTTGGCCTGAGCGTCGCGGTGCAAAACGGATTGTTTGGCATCGACACTCATGCCGCTGCCGAAGTTTGGCTGCCCGAAATGGGTGGCTGGATCTATCAGGATCCGACCTTCAACTGTTACTGGACGATCGACGGTAAACCGGCGAGCGCACTTCTGCTTCATGATGCGATCATGGAGAAACGCGCGATCGAATTCGAGCCGCATGACAAACCGACTGCGCTTCGACTTCAAAACTACTATCTCGATCCGCGTCTTTACTTCCGTCACATCTCCTACGAGTACAAAGCGGGCGGCACAATCCTTTATTTCGCCGACCCACGACTCGAGCCTTTGAACCTGCGTGATAAGAATTGGATTCACACTGACAACCGTGTGGACATCCAACGACTCGACACTGGCGGCAATCTCGTGATTGAGCGACGCTCTGAGATCTCGCGCGGCGTGTTCGTTCAGCTCGTCGGCAACGATCTGTTTGTGCGAGATCGACGCGAGCAAAGTCCCGGCATTCGCGTGCGCTCTTCGAGTGGAACAGTTGAGGGTTGCGCGTACCTGCACCAGCGCGCGCAGGATATGGGTTTGTTCAACGGCGCTAACCTCGCACGCAATCCCTCGTTTCGGCTCACGAGCGGCTCGAATCAACTCGCGAATGAGTGGTCTGTTGCTGGACCAGTTGAAGCAATGACCGTCTCCGGTGGGCAGGCAATGTCGGCGCTTGCCGGTGGCCGACTGTGGCAACGCATTCAGGTCCAACGACACGGAAGATATCTGCTGTACGCGCGTGTGAGCGTCGTGCGTGGTTTTGTGAACTGGTCATTAGCCGACGCCGAACACGGTCCAAGATCGGTGGGCACAATCGAGCCCGAGCGGATCAGTGAAGTAGTGTCTGACGTTGTCGAAAGCCAGAGCGGCTATCTCGACGTCGGCTTCGACGTTCCCTCCGGCGGCGCCTTCCGTGTCATCGACGTCATCGTCACCGAAGCCCCACGCTTTGCGCAATAGTCGATCCTTACCTCTCGCATTGCCGGGTAGGCACAGTACCGAGCGCGGTAGCGCCGGGTCGACGTCTGGCTTCGAGCGTGTATGTTGAGGTCGACCCGGCGCTACCGCGCTCGGTACTGTGCCTACCCGGCTATTTCACGGCTTCACCGATTAACTTAGCAGAGACGCGAGCCGAGATCGTGAAAGCGAAGAAGGGCCCGAAGTCTTGCGTGGCGGGCATGCTCGTGATGAAGAGACCCTTAATCGAAGTTTGAAAATGCTCATCAAGAACGGGGAAACCGTTTTTGATTTCGAGCTGATTGAGAATGTTCCCCGCAGCCAGGATCGGAAGCCGTGCGATGTTGACTTTGTAACCCGTCGCCAGGACGATCTGATCGCAGGTGATTGTATCGCCGTTGGTGAGAGTCACGTTTAGCTCACGATCATCCTCAACGCACTTAACGACCTCCGTTCGCGGCAATACGCGCACGCGATCGTTGTTGAGTCGCGATTCCAGCCACGGCTCGACTTTCAGCCTACCTTCAGCCCAGAGTCTGTGATTGATGTCATCTTTCTCTGCCTGAGACAAACTACGAAACCAGCTCGGGTTGTCGCCGATCGCGTCGACCAGTGGATTCACCCATGACCAATCGGCTGCCGCGAACGCCGGACTATCGTGACGGTGAGTGATGTAGACTGCGCGCGCACCAGCTTCAATTAATAACGCTGCCCACTCGAAAGCGCTTTGTCGCCCGCCAATGATCAAATAGCGCTTGGCACGCGCGGCGGAGAAGTCAACGAACTCACACGTATGTATGAAGCGTCCAGCAGGGAGCCGAGACTTCAATTCCGCCGGAATGTTCGTGAAGTGTGTGAAACCCGGCGCGATCACGACATTGCACGCCTCGATGGTATCGCCGGAAGCCGTGGTCGCAGTGAAGCGGTCGTCCGCAAAGTCGAGACGCTGAATATGCAATGGCAACGGCGTGATTCGCTTCTGTTTCTGAAACCACTCCGCGTACGACAGGTAGAAATCGAGCGACAGCGGTTCAACATCTGTAGCAGTTTGCCGTCGCTCTTCAAGAAACTTGTCGATAGTGTGGATGTTGGCCGGATCGAGGTGCCAATCACATGCGGATCTCAGATACATCCCGGCGGGCATATTCTGCTTCCAAAACTCCATCGGCTTCCCCACAATGACGTGGTCGATGCCGAAATGTGAAGCCTGTGCGGCCACCGCCAATCCAAACGGTCCCGCACCGACGATTAGCAGATCTGTTTTATGTTTGGACATCGTGAAAATGTTGGTAACTCAGTATTTAACCGATTGACAACGCATCTCCAAATCGCTTATCAAGGTTGTTGAGGTTTAGATGGACTTTACGACAAAAGAATTACTGAAGCGTTACGCGAAGCTGGCGATTGGGCGGCCGTTTTCGCCAGTTTTGCTGAACATCCTGGTGACGTCCGTTTGCGACATGCGCTGCACGCACTGCTTCTTCACGGATGAGCTCGACGATCGACCGCGCAAGAAGCTCCAGATGAAGACGCACGAGATCGAGCGGATCTCGCAGACACTCGGCGGCAATCTCGGCGTCCTGATTCTCGCGGGCGGCGAGCCATTCACGCGCAAGGATCTGCCGGAAATCGCACGCGCTTTCTACACCAACAACAAGCTCGAATCGATCTACATCATGTCGAACGGGCAGATTCAGAAACGAATCTTCCCTGACGTAACGCGCGTGCTGCAGGAGTGCCCGAACCTGAACGTCACGATTGCACTCGGTATCGACGGTCCGAAACATGAGCACGAAAAGATCCGTCAAAAACCCGGTTCGTGGGACATCGCCATCGACACCGCACGACAGCTTCAGTCGATCAAAAAAGAATATCCGCGTCTCGACGTGCAAACGTGTACTTGCTTCATGAACTCGAACCAGGACACGATCTTCGAGTGGTATGACTTCCTCAAATACGATCTGAAGCCTGACAAAGTAAACTTCAATTACATTCGTCCACCTTCAGCCGATCCGAAGGAACTGGACATCGATCACTCGCGCTACGCGAAGCTCGCGCAGATGATCGACGACGACTCGCGTCACGCCGCGATCAAAAATAATTACGGCGGCAAGGCCGGTTACTTCAAGGCCGCGATCGACATCTACATGCACGGCCTGATCGCGAAGACGCAGGAGACGCAGCAAGCGCAGATGACGTGTTACGCGGGAACCGCGGGCGGCGTGATCTACGACGAAGGCACCGTCTCGTCCTGCGAGAACCTCGAGCCGGTCGGCAACCTGCGCGACTTCGATTGGAATTTTCAGAAGCTCTGGCTGTCGCCGGCGATGCAGGCGCGTCGCAAGAAGGCGCACGATGGCTGCTTCTGCACGCATGAGTCGAATAGTTATTACCCGTCGCTGCCGTTCAATCCCGGGCATTTGATTCAGATCAAGAAGCTTGAGCGCGAGATGAAGAAGGCGCGGAAGGCTGTTGAAAAGGCAGAACACGCGGGAGTTCCGGTCGCGGATCTAAACTGAAGTTTCGTCCACAGATTACGCAGATGTTATTAACAATCTGCGTAATCTGTGGATAACAAAAGAAAATGGCGCAGCAGCAACGCATCCCGAAGATCCTGATCATCTCGTCTGACACCGGCGGCGGACATCGATCCGCGGCGGCTGCGATCGTCGCGGGTGTGCAGAAGTTTTTCGAAGGTGAGTCGTATGCGATCCGGGTTGTGCGTGCTGTTGAAGAGTCGCATCATCTGAGTGCGAAGTTAGTTGCTCTATACAATTGGATACTCCGGAATCGCCAGCACTGGATGAAGTATTACTACTGGTTCATTAACTGGTTCCGACCGGAGACGAGCGAGTTTTTTCATAAACGCTGCGTGGGTTACGTGGTCGAGCTGTTTGAGCGCTGGTGCCCGCACGTCGTTGTCAGTGTGCACCCGCTGACACAGCACATGTTCGCGCGTGTGTTGAAGGAGTTGAATCTCGCTGAACGCGTTCCACTCGTTTCTGTCGTTACCGATCCGTGTTACGGATTTTGGAAGGGTTGGGCGTGTGACGACGTCACGCTTTACCTCGTGGCGAGTGACGACGCGCGACGCCAGTTGATCGATTACGGCGTATCGCCGGAACGCATCAAGATTTCCGGACTGCCGGTGCATCCGAAGTTTGCGTATCCTGGCGAAGAAGCTGCGCAGGCCGCACGCAGCGCACTCGGCCTCGATCCTGAGAAGTTCACCGTCTTCGTGAACGCGGGTTGGATCGGCGGTGGCAACATCCCGCAGATCTTCCGCGAGCTCGTGCGTGGCGAGCTGGACGTTCAAGCGATCTTCCTCGCAGGCAAGAATGAAGATTTGCGTGCGGCTGCTGAGTCAATCGCACTCGACGCGCCGTTTCCGATCAAAGTCATCGGATATTCAGACGAAATTGAAAAGCTGATGAGCGCGGCGAACGTCATGATCTCGAAGCTTGGTGGGTTAACGACGTTTGAAGCACTCGCCTGTCGCGTGCCAATCATCGCCGACATGATCACTGAGCCCATGCCGCAGGAAGCGGGCACTGCGAGTCTCATTGCGGAGTGCGGCGCAGGTGTGATGCTCAGGCGCTCGATTGACGTCGTGCCGGTCGTGCGTCGAATGATGGAAGACGAAGTGCATTACTCACGGATGCGCGCTGCCACCGTCGGCCTCGCGATCCCGAATTCAACGCGTCACATCGTCGAAGAGATCGCCGCCTTGATCCCCAAACCAGAAACTCCCGTCCTCACCGAAGTCATCTCCGCGTAATCTGCGGATAAAAGTCTTGACAAGCTGGTCCTAATCAACTAAGAACCCCACGTACACTGAATCTCACGGGAGGGCCATCATGCCTGCACGTAAAACCTCTGGAAAGAAAACCAGCGCGAAGAAATCCACCAAACGTTCTGCCGCAGCTCCTGCAAGCGGAGCGCTGCCACCGTACGGCGATCCGATACGAAAGGCGATTGCACGTGGCGATCAGCGCGAGATGAAAAACGTTGCGGCCTCCGCACGCAAATGGATGTCAGACGTGCAGTCAGCTCTCGATCAACTCGATAGCGCAATGAAAAAATCCGGGAAATAACACCGCACACTTCCTGGGACAATTTCGATGGATCGCCCAACGCGTTATCTTTCTCCGCGCGACCGCTCTTCGTTTACACCCGTGCATGCGGTTTGGGAGATCACACTTGCCTGTGATCTGAAGTGTCACCATTGCGGCTCGCGTGCTGGAAAGCGTCGCCCGGACGAGTTAACTACCGACGAATGTTTGGACCTCGTGCGTCAACTCGCTCGCATGGGCACGCGCGAGATCACGCTCATCGGTGGTGAAGCCTATCTTCGTCGCGATTGGCTCGAGATCATTCGAGAAATTCGCGCACAGGGAATGGACTGCACGATGCAGTCAGGCGGGCTCAATCTCAACGAGGAGCGCATCAAAGCCGCGGTCGACGCCGGCCTGCAAGCGCTCGGGATCTCGATCGACGGACTGCGAGACGTCCATGATCGATTGAGAGGCGTGAAAGGCTCATTCGACGCGGCCTTCAACGCGCTCAAGGCAATCAAAAAGTACGGCATCCCATCGACTGTCAACACGCAGATCACGTCACTAGTCATTCCGCAGTTGCGCGAGCTGATGAACCTCTTCATCGGAGCGGGCGCGAAGAGCTGGCAGGTTCAACTGACCGTTGCCATGGGCCGGGCCGCGGATCATCCGGAACTGCTGTTACAGCCGTACGACTTGCTCGAACTAATGCCTTTGCTGGCCGAGTTGTTCGAGGAAGGCGCAGACCAGGGATTTTTGATCCAGCCCGGAAACAACATCGGTTACTACGGGCCTTATGAATCGGTGTGGCGCGGCAGTGGCGACGAGCGAGTCTACTGGACCAGTTGTAATGCCGGACAGAACACGCTCGGCATCGAGGCTGACGGCACGATCAAGGGTTGTCCTTCGCTCTCGACTTCGAAATATGCGGGCGGAAACATTCGCGACCTCAGTTTCGAAGACATCTGGTGGAAGACGGACGAGCTGAACATCAATCGCGGGCGAACTAGCGAAGAGTTGTGGGGGTTCTGTGGCAGTTGTTACTACGCTGACGTGTGCAAAGCCGGTTGCACCTGGACCACGAGCGTTCTGTTCGGACGAGCCGCTTTCCAGCACATTGGGATCCTAAGCTTAGAATTCCACGTGGACAAGTTGTCGC
>JADMIO010838839.1_pt1 | contig 107722 bp, 99 predicted proteins | sample 8958161 | NCBI WGS metagenome assembly JADMIO01 (sample SAMN16585339, study PRJNA669376) | soil metagenome | isolation source: Crop rotation soil | place: USA: Cullars Rotation, Alabama | collected 2011
GCCGCGACTTCAAGTCACGTGAATTCCAAGCTTCGGATCCCACTGTGCTGGAAAGACTCACTCCAAAAAAAGCGCCGCATCGATAAGGTATCAACTCAATAATTTACAGTGCCTTAAATGGATTCCGACACACTAACGGCGCTATCTCCGAAAGCATTGACCTGATGTCCAACTCTACCATTCTGATGCCATTTCCCGGAAAGGCAAAAAAATCGATACATTTTTTTATATATTTGCTGCGGCACGACATGGATTGCATTTGCATTCTGTAAAATTATTCATTTTACAAAACACGTGAGTCACTTTATAAATCGGTTCAGCAATTCCGGCGTAGGAATGCGACAACTCTCGAGTTTGCCGAACCAGCGGTAGCGATTTCTAGCGACGAATCCATAAACCCAATCCCGAATCGGCCGAGGAACAATCAGAAAAATGACCAAAACCGACCAGAGACCGCTTAAATGCCTTATAATTCGAATGGCCGCTGAAGAACGCGTGTAGATTTGATCATTCTCTATCAGAACGACACTTTCTAAAGTCGATTCGCCAAAACCGTGCTCTTTCAAAAGCGCTTGGCCGACATCCGACTGCAGCGAGGCAAACCGAAACCGATCGCATGGATCGCGGTCGATGATGAAATTCACAAATCCGTTACAGAGAGTGCAGTAGCCATCGAATAGCACAATCGAATGATCGAGCAAAGGCATGTTCATTCGATTGGCTCAGGCAAAGGCGTCTCCGCCGGCCGCCGCCAAAGCAGATGAAGTCGCCAATGACTTTCATCCCGGTCGGGGTAATCCGTGCGAATATGCACGCCGCGCGATTCCGTGCGCGTATACGCCGCCATTGCAATCAGCGCAGCCACCGTCAGCATATTTTGAATTTCCCACCCCGCTGTCGGCCCATTATGCGAATCGCGCGGGTCGAAAATCTTGTCCATCACATATCTCCCCCAGAATGCGATAATCTCGCGCGTCTCGGTCAACCGATCGCCGCTTCGCTCAATCCCCGCGTTACGCCACATAATGCTGCGCAGGCTGCTCTTCACATCCGTGATATCCAATTCTGTTTTCGTCGAAGGCGGAATGCGATGTTCAAGCGTTTGAGGATATTTAATTGTCTCGGCCCGAGCGGCATCCGCGGCGTGTTTACCGGCGCGAGTCCCAAATGCCAATCCCTCAAGCAGTGAATTGCTCCCCAACCGATTCGCCCCATGCAGTCCGGAACAGCTCGCCTCCCCTACCGCATACAAACCTTTCAAACTCGTCTGCCCAAATTCGTCGGCGTCCACGCCGCCGATCATGTAATGCGCCGCTGGATGAACCGGAATCAAATCCTTCGACGGATCGATTTCAAACTGCACCATCAAGTCAGCCAATTGCGGGAAACGTTCCTTAAACTGCTTTGCCGGCAGATGTCGCACATCCAGATAAACATGCGTGAAATGCGTTTTGCGAATTTGATCGACAATTGCCTTCGCAACGACATCGCGCGGCGCAAGTTCAGCCGATGGATGATAATCGGGCATGAATCGCTTGCCGTTGCGATCCACTAAATAAGCCCCTTCGCCGCGAACGGCTTCGGTAATCAGCGCACGACTCGAACCCGCGACATAAAGCGTCGTCGGATGAAACTGCACCATCTCCATGTCCTGCAGCGTCGCCCCCGCGCGCCACGCCATCGCATGGCCATCGCCGGTCGCAATCTTCGGATTCGTCGATTCGCGATAAAGTTGCCCCGTGCCGCCGCTCGCCAAAATTGTGCGCTTCGCCCAGATAATATTAATCTGCCCATTCATCAGCGCAATCGCGCCGACGCACCGATTCTCATCCGTGATCAAATCGATCACGAAACTATTTTCCAGCGCCCGAATCGACTCTCGCCCGCGCACGGTATTAATCAGCGTCTGAGCCAGCTCTCGCCCCGTGGCGTCTCCATACGCATGCACAATTCGTGCAAAGCTGTGTCCCCCTTCGCGGGTAAATGCCAGATCGTAGGGATTTCCAACCTTCTTATCGAAATGCGCCCCCCACGATAGCAATTCCAAAACCCGCTCCGGGCCTTCCTTAATCACAATCTCCACAACCTTCTTATCACAAAGCCCTGCCCCGGCAGTCAGCGTATCCTGTACGTGCATTTCATAACTATCCAGCGGCTGCAGCACCGCCGCGATCCCGCCCTGCGCATACCATGTATTGGATTGTTCGATGGTGTCTTTGGTCAGCACCAACACGTCCGCCGAATCCGACGCCGCAATCGCCGCGCGAAGCCCGGCCACGCCGCCGCCAATCACCAGCACGTCCGTAAACTGCTGAGGCAGCCGCGCCGCCTTAAACGGCATCAGGTAGCGACGTTGGGCGAGAGTTTCGAGCATTCCCGATGAAGCATCGCCATTAAGCGCCGTCGCGCGTGACGATCTTATATTTTTCGCGCTCGCCGACACCACGCAACGGATAATCCTTGCGAAGCGGATAACTTCCGTACGCATTCCATGTCAAAATCCGCCGCAAATCCGGATGGCCTGTGAAAATAATCCCGAACATGTCGTACACTTCGCGCTCCATCCACTCGGCCCCCGGCCAGACGCTGCATACACTATTCACCTTCAATCCTGGATCGCCCTTTTCATTAACTTCTTCATCTAGCGGCGCCGCGCCCGGCGATGTATCCAGTGTCGGATCGAGAAAAACCTTCAGCCAAAGCCGATTGTTATTCGGTATGCTCACCAGTCCATAATTCACCGCGAATCGATGTGTTGCCCCCGGATAATTCAGATAATCAGCCCCATTGACCTCCGACAACAAATCATATTTCAACTCCGCGCTATCTCGCAGAAACGTACAAACGCTCACAATCTGCTCGCGCGGCACAATAACGGTCACCATATCCCGAAACTCACCGGCATAAAGTTTCGTTTCAGGAAATTTCGCCTTCAAAGGTTTGAGTGCCACATGATCTATCGTGCGAGGCATCGGTCCTTTCGCTGCAACTTGGAAAAATGATTGTTGAGGAGATACCACCTCGCGTCAAGCTCACACTTTCGCGCGCGACATCAGCTGGTGACCGTGTCCAAAACCACCGCGCGCCTATTCCATTCCTGGCGTTCAATGGAATTATATTCCTCTCTCCGGCCCTTTAGCGATGGGGTAGACGGAGGTGCTGGCTCCATCTTCGAGCATTTCTCCGAACCTCTTGCGCGGTGCTGTTCAGCTACTCATCTTCCTCGTCCCCGACCAACATCAGCGCTTGTGTCGCCGGCGGGATGAATCCATCTGGAAACAAAATCGCCAGCTTGTTGCTGTCATACGCTATGACAATCCGATTGAATGGATCAAGCCACATGCGCGTGATATTAATCGTGTTCGGAATCTTTCGGCCAAACGTCGCATCAATCCGAAATGGCTCCGCCCCATTCGGCGTACGCGTCAATTGCACAATCCTCCCTGGCTGATTGAATAAGTACAGCGTCCCATTCTTCGTCTGCACCATCTTCGGCTCACCCTCCCCACTCGCCAGCGGCGGCATCAGCCAAACCGTCTCGTTCCCATCCTTGTCCAAAACTTTCAGCGACAATTTCCCATCAAAGTACCACGCGCTATCAATCCCGCGAAAGAATGGTTTTTCATCCGCACCAATCACGCTCTGTGTTGTGGGCGCACTGGTTGGCCCACTCGTCGATCGCGTTGTTGATTTCCCAACTTGAGCTCTCGCCAAATTTGGCCGAGTGAATTCCGCCAGCGCCGGAACCTGATCCGCCGTGTAGTAAAACGGCTCTTTCTTCTCGTCATCCATCGGCTTCCACGCGCTTGCCCCCAACGCCCAGGTATGCTCGCCGGATTTCTGCGCCGGCCAATCGTCCTTGTTCCAGCCAACTGTTCCCGCTTTCAACTCCACCACCCACGCCGGAAGTTTTGGCGTCGGGTCAGGAAGTGTCGGGTCTAAAACCAGGGCTCCCGCTTCGCCCGGCTTGCGGAAGATGTATCGCCCTGCCGCGTCGATGCCGACCATCTCCGTGTAATCAACGCGCTCGCTCTTTCGCAGCATCGGCGCCCACACTCCGCCGATATAACGCTGCGGCCCGCTTACTTCGTTCGTCACAATCCACTCTGACCCAAACGCCGTCAGCGAAATTTTCCCCGGCTCCAGATCCTTCATCATCCCCGCTTCAAGTCGCTGCACCGCCGTCCCCGGCCGAATCGAAAGCCACGCCGGACTGACGATCGTTTCATCATTCTCCCCGACAGGAATTCCCACACCGCGATCCGCATAAAATGCCGCCCCGCCATCTGGCAAACGTGCAACCAATTTCAATTTGTTATCAATGATTCTCATTCCCCCTAGCAACGGACTGATCCGCGCCCGCAATAGCGCTTTCAATCGATCCTGCGCTTCCGGCGGCGCATTCGCCATCAGCGTCTCCGCAATCGGAAAAATGCTCGGCCCAAATCGCGTCAACTCCGCGTACGCCTTATCGCGCACGGCTGGATCAGCATCGCCCAACTGAATCACCAGTAGAGAAATCTGTTTCGTATCGAGCTTCGGCGTATCCAGCGCGACGACATTCAACTTCATCGTCTCGTCCTCGCCGGCGACAATTTGTGTAACACTTCCATCAACAAGCGGAATCAAATGCACAATCCCCGCCGGCCAACCCTGATTCGCCGGCAGCATCGTCCACTTGTTATCTAAAAATCGCGCGATCCCGTTGCCGACCTGTTTCCCATCCGGCGGCATCCAAGCGAGCAGCCCCTTGTTATCCACCTGTATCTGAACATCCCCCGACTTCTCACCAAGCGCCGGACTCGCAAATTCTTCTAGCTTGTCAACCGTAAAAACCGACGCCCCATTCGCTGTGGGAACGACCAGCATCTTGTCGCCCCAAGGAAACCCTCGCCGCCAGTCGTAGCCAATCGCCTTTCCGCGCCCAATCGCCCTCATGCCATTGACATCTATTAACGCAAACCCTTCTCCCTTTTCGACGATCAAATGCGGCGACCATTCGCCCACTTCCAAAATCGTCCACATCGCAAACAACACTCGCTCGCGAGTCAAAATTACCTGCTCGCGTGCAACCTTGCCAAGCAGCGTCTGGGTCTCCTCTGCATCCGGCCGGGTGATCCAAATTACTCCGCGCTGGTCCAGGTAAACCGGCTCGGGAATCACAAAATGCCCGGCGTCCTTGATCGGAAGTACCCCCTTGAGCGGCTGAGTGGTTGGGAAAGATGGGTAACGCTTGAGAACGTACTCCATGTATGTCCGCGGGGGCTTTTCAAGCACCACCGGCGTGGTTGTCGGGTTTGTTTGAGGGAGTTTTACAACGGGAATTGTGTCCGTAACGGGTGCTGAATGGGTACGATCCCATATCCAAATACCCCCTGCCAGCGCCAGCGCGAGCCCCACACCCACCAGCAGCAACGGCCGCAATTTCGGCTGCTCCCAAGCCATGTTTTCCATCGTAACATATGTGGCGGCCAACTTGTACACAAAGCAAAAACGTGCCATAAATAGAGCGGAGTCCATGTGTCCGAGAACCCCCTGATAATCCCCTCATCCGTCCCCGACCTCACCCAGGGGCACCACAATCGTCTACCGACTTTCCTGCTATCACTTTTCGTTTGTGCCTTACTCATTGGCGGCACTTTTCTTGCGACCAATTTTTTCCGTCTTCGCGAATCACTAACCCTTAATTCCCTAGTCAGCGGCGATGCGTTTCAAATTGCTCAGTTTGTTCAGAGAAATCTACAGGCCAAGCATGGCTTGTTGCAGAGAATCCGATTCCTGGATGCCGACTACTGGGGCCGCGGCCAGTCGGGACGAAATTTTGCCGAAGGGCTGGTACAGCAACGAAATTTTTTCGAAATGATTGCGGAACTGGATTTGAACGGCCAATTTCGTTGGATCGTTCCCGCCGGCGAGAGAGAGACGTTTCGCACAAAAGAGATAAAAAGCGACAAGCAATGGTGGAGCAGTGTTCTGGAAGCTGCAAGGAATGATCAAGAGAAATCCGCCGGCTGGTTCATCGACGCCAAAGGGCACGAAACAATGGGCGTGGTTTTGCCTCTTTGGAAAGGTCGCAGTCAAACTCCAACGCGATTCGTCATAGCTCGCATTAATCCTTCGACAATATTCCCCGAAGCCGTTCCGGCATACTATTGGCCCGAATTCAATGTTGAGCTTTGGGATGAAACCCGCCGATTGGGAAATCTGGGTACAACGCCTCCAAAAAACCAGCCATTCGCCCAAAAGAGAATTGTATTCTGGGGCAATCGCATTTGGCCGCTCTGGGTTGCTCCCACCAAAATCTACGCATCAAGTCGAATGACCCAGACTTCTCGCTGGATCCTTCTGGGAGGAATTCCGGGGTCGATTTTAGTTTCATTCGGCTTTTACCATACGCTCGGATACCGCGCCCGGCATCGGCGACAAACTCGCCAATATCTGAATTCGCTCGAGTCTCTCAACGAGATTTCAACTGCCATCAGTGCGCAACTCGGCACCGGCCGTGAGATTATGGATCGCCTGGCCGAGTCGTGCCGGCAATTATTGCGAATGTCTCGTGCTGGAATCGCCTCGTTCGATTCTGCGTCTCAAACCTTCAAGGTTTATGCGTTTGCCGGCGATGTCCCGGCCAATTCGCGCACGATTTTTCCACTCTCCGAGATGCCAACTGCCGGGCGCTGCATGGAAAGCAAGGATGTGCTTTTCGTCGAAGACCTTTTTGACGACAAAGATCCGCGAAATCAAAATGTTGTCGAAGAATTTCGCATGCGCTCGCTCATCCTGATTCCCCTGCAAGTGCAAGGGAAGTGCATCGGCATGATGGGCTTGTCCGATTCGAATCCCAGGCAATTCACGGACGCCGAGCGAAGGTTGGCTCGCTTGCTTGGTTCGCAGGCCAGTGTGATCCTTGCAAACAGCCGTCTGTATCGCCAGATTCGTCGTGCGCTGGAATTGCACCAGGAATTGCTGGAACAAACGCGCCGCGACGCCGCAACCAAGACAATTCTTCTGCGTGAATTGCATCATCGAGTGAAGAATAACCTGGCGGGCATTGTGGGCCTTTTGTCGATGGACGAACCCGACCTTCCGGCGGATGCGCGTCAGTGGCTGGATCGCATCGTCGAGCGTATTCAAACCATGGCCCGCGCGCATGAGTTATTCACGCATGGAGTTGACAAAGTGGGATTGCCGGAGCTCGTCGAACAGGTGTTGCCGTCGTTAAGTGTCCTGCTTTCGCCGGGAATTGAAGTGCGCAAAGATATTGACGGAACTGATTTGAGACTAGACACTCAGCAGGCCGTCACCTTGGCAATGGTGTTGCATGAACTTTGCTCGAATGCGATTGTGCATGGATTGGTGGATGGCGGGCAGCTCACAATTAAGGCCCGCAGGAGCGATGGAAAGATCATCATTGATGTGATTGATCAAGGGCGCAGTGACGCGCTGCCTGCGTTAGCGGATCACCTCGGTGAGACAATGCACGTTGATGCGGCCGAGATGGTGACTATTCGACACGGAGAAGTGTGGCGGGAAGGCAAATTAGTTGAAACTATAGAGGTAGAGCGAGGGATCGGACTAAAACTTGTGAGTGAATTGGTGCGCCGCGAATTGAAAGGCCGGTTTCAATTGATCGAACGGCCTGGCAGCGGAACCATCGCGAGAGTGGAGTTGCCGGCGAGCGTGCACTAATTGAATTGAGGAATATTATGACAATGACGGCTGTAACGGCGCTTCGCGCCCTGATTGTGGAAGATGACACGCTGGTTGGTGTTGGCCTGAAGGCTCAACTTCAGAAACTTGGCCATACCGTGATTGGCCAGGCGGCCAACGCCACCGAAGCCAAGGATTTGTTCAATAACAAAAAGCCGGACCTGGTTTTAATGGACATTCGCCTGGATGGAACAGACGGCCTGACATTGGTCGAAGAACTGCTCAAAATAAAACGCTGTCCGATGATCGTGATAAGCGCGTACAGCGATAAGGAATTGATCGACCGGGCCGGAAAGGCCGGAGTATTCGGCTATCTCATTAAACCTGTCAGCGAATCTGCGCTTGCCGCTCAAATCGAAGTGGCCTTGCGAAGGTTTGAAGAAACGGAAGTCTTGCGAGCGGACAAACAAAAGCTGGCCTCTGACCTTGAAAACAGAAAGCTTCTGGAACGGGCCAAGGGAATTCTCATGAAGCGGTCGAAATTGACAGAAGAGGAAGCGCACAAGCGGCTTCAGCATGAAAGCCAGAATCGGCGAATTCCGCTCGCTGATATTTGCAAGAAATTGATTGATTCCGATCTGCTTTTAGGGCGATAAGTTCGCCTGCTGAATGCCGCCGCCTTCTGTATTGTCGTGCTATTTCGCATTCGGCGAAGTCCCATTAGAATCCGCGCTTCAATTTTTTGAGGTGCGCATGAATTTGCAGCAGACGGATCCGAAAATTGCAGAATTGATCAAGCTCGAACAGCAACGGCAGGAATCGACGCTGGAACTGATCGCTAGCGAGAACCATGTCTCCGCAGCGGTACTGGAGGCGGCCGGCACGGTTCTCACGAACAAATATGCCGAGGGTTATCCCGGCGCGCGCTACTATGGCGGATGCAAGTATTATGATGAGATCGAAACATTAGCTATCGAACGCGCCAAGCAACTCTTCAATTGTAAATTCGCTAACGTTCAGCCGCACTGCGGCGCCAACGCCAATCTCGCCGCGTTTATGGCGATGATGCAGCCTGGCGATCGATTCATCAGCATCAACCTCTCCTCCGGCGGACATCTCACGCACGGCATGAAGCTCAACGCCTCGGCGATTTTTTATAAGCCTGATCATTACGAGCTTGATCCGAAAACGGAGATGATCGACTTTAATTCCGTTCGCGCCAAAGCTAAGGAACTTCGTCCGAAGATGATTCTCTGCGGCTATAGCGCTTATCCGCGTACAATTGATTTTGCCAGGTTCCGTGAAATCGCCGACGAAGTTGGCGCGCTCCTGATGGCTGACGTCGCCCACATCGCCGGCCTCTGTGTAACAGGCGCGCACCCGTCACCGTTTCCGCATTCACATGTCGTCACGACGACAACCCACAAAACATTGCGCGGGCCAAGAGGCGGATTGATTCTCACGAACGACGAAGAACTGAACAAAGGCATTAATCGCTCCGTTTTCCCTGGCACACAAGGCGGCCCGCTCATGCACATCATCGCCGCCAAGGCCGTCGCGTTCGGCGAAGCACTGAAGCCGGAATTCAAGACGTATTCGCAACAGATCGTAAAAAACGCCAAGGCACTTGCGGCCGCGCTGACGAAAAAGGGCTATCGTCTGCAAAGCGGCGGGACGGACAATCATCTGATGCTCGTCGATCTTCGGGCAAGAAATGAATCCTTCACCGGCGCGGACGCGGAGAAGGCGCTTGAGGCGGCTGGGATGATTACGAACAAAAATGCGATCTATAACGATCCGCGCCCGCCGAAGGTGACGAGCGGTTTGCGTCTCGGCACGCCGGCCCTAACAACACGCGGCTTGAAAGAATTGGACATGGAAACCCTCGCCGATTTCCTCGACCGGGCGATGCATGCGAAAGATGACGGAGGCGCGCTGGCGAAGATTAAGAACGAGGTGGCAGAGTTTTGCAAGAAGTTTCCGATGCCACACTAAAATGAACAACAAAAGCAATCATTAAATGGACGAAAATTTAGATCAAGCAATCCTTAGATGGCACGGCAGGTTTGCTGTCGCTGTCATTTGGGAGGATTCCACGGAAGACGAGGCAGATGTTTCCGATGGTTTTGCTTTTTCAGCTTTCATTATGTCGGTTCACGGAATGTGGTATTTAGTAACTGCGGGCCATGTGATAGATGATATCAATACTAGGTGCCGACAAGGACGACGATTCCGTAGAGCTCAACTCGCCGACATGTGGAGCGCGGATGCAATAAGTCGCCTGGCTATCCCGTTCCCGGATTTGGTAACTACTCCCCAGGGTCACATTCATGATGAAGATCGAGGTTGGGACTACGCATGGTTCTATCTTTCAGACTATTACCGAAGATTGCTTGAAGCAAATGGAATTGTACCGATTTCCGAAATTGCTTGGAAAAATTTACCGAATGATTTAGAGGGTTTCAGCGCTTATGGATTTCCTGCAAATTGCGTCCATAAGGTTCTCGATAAGAATGGAAAATATTCCGCAATACGATTGCGACCAGCATTTATGTATTATCAGAAAGTGATAGATCCGCCAGAAGAATTAATTCGCCAGTTTGAACGTTGCTACTTCGAGCCTCCGCACAATGAAGACGGGACGTTCGTAGATGTAAGCGGAATGAGTGGCGGACCAATCTTTGGCTATCGTCGGGTGGGCAATGACACAAAGGTATGGCTTGTGGCTATTCAAAGCGCCCAAGCCAACCCACCGCTGCCAAGGTTTGCAATTGGCTGCCCTGCCGAAATCTTCGGCCGAGCATTCGAAGATGCAATTGAGAAAGAAATACTTCGTCGAAACGCTGATTGCAAAACTGAGTCAGGTTCTTAGAGCTTAATTAAGCCCAAGAAATAAGGACGGTAACACTCTTATGGCCAAAAATATCAAAACCCGCAGTGAAGACTACTCCCAATGGTACCTCGACGTCATCAAAGCCGCGCAGCTGGCGGACAATTCGCCCGTCCGCGGATGCATGGTCATCCGGCCGGAGGGCTTCGCCATCTGGGAAGCCATCCAGCGCGATCTCGACCGTCGCTTCAAAGAGACCGGCCACGTCAACGCCTATTTCCCGCTGCTGATTCCGCAGAGCTTTTTGACGAAGGAGGCGGAACATGTGGAGGGATTTGCGCTCGAATGTGCCGTCGTCACGCATTCAAAACTGGAGAAAGGCGAAAAAGGCCTTAAGCCCGGCGGGCCGCTGGAAGAGCCGCTGATCATTCGGCCGACCAGTGAGACGATGATTGGGCATATGTATGCGGAATGGGTGCAGAGTTATCGCGATCTTCCCATTCTGATTAATCAGTGGTGCAACGTGATGCGGTGGGAGATGCGCACGCGTCTCTTCCTCCGCACCGCCGAATTTCTCTGGCAGGAAGGCCACACAGCACATGAGACCGCCGACGAGGCGCAGGCGGAGACATTGCGCATGTTGGATGTCTATGCGACGTTTGCTGAGAGCACGTTGGCTCTGCCGGTTGTGAAAGGCAAGAAAACCGACAGCGAAAAATTCCCCGGCGCGGATACAACCTATGCTATCGAAGGCCTGATGCAGGACGGCAAAGCCCTGCAATGCGGGACGAGCCACAACCTCGGGCAGAATTTTGCCAAAGCCTTCGACATTAAATTCCTGGGTCGCGATCAGCAGATGCACCACGCCTATACGACAAGCTGGGGCGCGAGCACGCGATTGATTGGGGCGATGATTATGGCGCATTCGGATGATGAGGGTTTGGTGTTGCCGCCTCGCGTCGCACCGAATGTGGCGGTAATCGTGCCGATATATAAGGGCGACGCTGAGAAGGAGAAAGTGCGCGAGTTTATCAACAAGCTCGTCACGGCGCTCGTCGGCGGTGAAGAAGTTGCCGCGTCGGCCAAGCGCCAATCGCGCGACGAGATCTTCAGCTACTTCTTCGATCCAGTGACACACCAGCGCGTTCTTGTCGATTGGCGCGACGCCCGGCCTGGCGATAAACAGTATCACTGGGAGCAGCGCGGCGTGCCGTTCCGCATTGAAGTCGGCCCGCGCGATGTGGATTCGGGCGCGTTCGTCCTGAAACGCCGGCTCGATCGTGGCAAAGTCTCAGTGCCGCTCGCTGAAGCAACTAACAGTTGGCTGCGTGCCAAGCTTAATGAAGTCCATGACGCCATGCTCGAGAAGGCCCGGAAATTCCGCGAGGATAATACGCGCGTGGCCAACAGTTACGACGAACTCAAATCCCTCATCGCCGGCCCAGGCGGGTTCGTCAAATGTTTCTTCAAGCCGGATCGCGACGCTGAGAAAAAGATCAAGGAAGAAACCAAGGCCACCGTGCGCGTTATTCCTTTTGAACAAAGTGGTAAGTCAGGCAAGTGCATTTACTCCGGCCAGGAATGCGATACGGAAGTTCTGTTTGCGCAGGCGTACTAGTGTAGCACGGGCATCTTGCCCGTGATTTTTTTCAGGCAGGGGCAAGATACCCGTGGTACGATAGCATGTGTCGCCATCAGAACTGAAGATCGCTGCGCTCCCGCCGCCGGTGAACATTCCGCTGGTGGTTTTGCCGGAAGAAGACTGCCCTTATCTCCCAGGCCGTCGCTCGCGCATCCGTGCTTTTCTTGCTCGCGATTTCAGCGGCGACGTTTACCACGATTTTATGAACGCCGGCTTTCGCCGCAGCGGGCAGGTGATTTATCAACCCGTCTGCGACAATTGTCGCCTCTGCGTTCCTATTCGCGTGCCCGTCGGCCGATTCACGCCAACGAAATCTCAGCGCCGCTCATGGAGGCGAAACGCCGACTTGCTAAGTACCTTTGATGTGCCTGAAGCGACGGATGAAAAGTTTGATTTATATTGCCGATATATCGCCGCGCGGCATCCAACTCACGCCGCCGGCGAGCGCGAGAGCTTCGAATCATTCCTATATGAATCGCCTGTAGAAAGCATCGAAATCTGTCATCGCGATCAAACCGGCCAACTTCTCGGCGTCGGCATTTGCGACGTCACCCAGCAATCACTCAGCACTGTTTACTTTTACTATGAGCCAAGCGAATCGCGGCGAAGCATCGGAACATTCAGCGCGATATTCGAAATCGAACTCGCCCGTCGAATGAATATCCCGTACTACTATCTCGGTTTCTGGGTCCATGGCTGCCAGGCGATGGAATACAAAACGTCATACCGGCCATGCGAAATCCTCGGCGCGGATGGGACGTGGAAGAATTTTTAGAGTGCAATTGATTGCATCCTACAGGCCAGCCGAATCGAGAGAATTGATGCCGCACTCGGCCTTGTTGATGCCAGCCCATCGACCAGCGCGCGGGTCATCGCCGATTTGTACAGGTCGTGTGCAGGAGAGGGGATTGCATCCTATAGAAGGATAACCTTTCTCGACCAAAGGATGATATGGTAAATCGTGCTGTTTCATATAAAGGCCAACGTCACGACGGGTCCAATTAAGCATCGGAGAGACAGCGTATGCGCCATATCTCGGCGCCCATTCGATCGATCTCGCAATTTTGCGATCATCAGTCTGCTCGCGACGCGTCCCGCGCAGCCAAGCCTTCGGACCAAGATCTTTGAATGCGCGCTCCATCGGTTCGTGCTTGTTGGCAGCGCAGCAGGCATCCGCTGTTGCCTTATCTTTCCGTCGCATGGGATCAGTTTCACCAATGCTATTAAGGTATTGGAACGGATCATTTCGCGTTCGATAGGCCCAGACATTTAGATTGAATCGATGCCGTAGTTGCTCCATGAATTGATGTGTTTCGGGGAACAAATAGCCGGTATCGATAAAAATGATTTTGATATCCGGCTTAATTTGTGTCGCAAGATGAATGAGCACGGCGGCCTGTTCGCCGAAGCTGGAGGTCATGACCACGTCGCCGGCGAACTGGTTGATGGTCCATTCGATGATGCGGGATGGGTGCTGCTTTTCGAACAGTTGATTTAATTCATCAAGATCGAGTTGGTCTGCTAACGCTTGCATAAATTTTTAACCACAGATGAACACAGATTCACACAGATCATTCAATTCGATTAGATTTGTGTGCTACAGCACATCCGCAGCACTCTCGTTATTCGAGTTAGACCAGTCAGAAATTGAGTCTTATCCGTGTGCATCAGTGTCCATCCGTGGCTAATTCAATTTTTCAAAGCCACGCGCGATTTTAGGCGCGCAAACAAGCCATCCAAAAACTCTCGCGGAACGCGTTTGCCGCCGAGTTCTACGCCTTCTTTTTTTGATCCATGAAAATCAGAGCCCCCGGTCTTCAGCAGGTTAAATCGATCCGCGAGCGCCGTATATTTTTGAACAAGCTCAGGCGAATGATCTGAATGAATCACCTCGAGGCCTTCGAGGCCATTGTCGATCAAATCTTTCAATATCCGGTCTAATTGTGCATCGTTTTCGCATTTCAATTGAACGGGATGAGCGAGAACGGGGATGCCGCTTGAGGCGCGGATCATTTCTAGCGCCTGCTTTGGTGTCAGTCGCTCTTTGTCAAAATAAGCCAAACCATTTGGCGCGGCGAGGTATTTGTCGAAGGCCTGTTTGATCGAAGAGACGTAGCCTTTGCGGTGGAGGATGGCAGCAATGTGGGGCCGGCCGACGACCGCGGCGGGATTCGCGTCTTTGCCGGCTTCTTTTTCGACTTCCTCCATGGTGATGGCAACGCCGAGCTCTTGCAGTTTTGCGACGATTCGCGGATTGCGATTGTCGCGGCCGGCAAGGAGTGTGTCGGTTAAATCCTTAAGCACTTTGCTATCCGGATCGACGCCGTAGCCAAGAATGTGCATGGTGCCCGGCTGAGGGAATTCAGCGGAGATTTCGATGCCGGGGAGGAAGTCGATGCCCAGGCGTGCGGACTCGGCGGCGGCCTCGGCGATGCCGCCGATGGTATCGTGGTCGGTCAGCGCCCAGCCGGAGAGGCCTACTTCTTTGGCGAGGCGCGCATCTTCCGCAGGCGTAAGGGTGCCGTCGGAGGCGGTGGAGTGAGAATGGAGATCTACGGGGTTAGACATGGATTTATCCACGAATGCACACTAATAAACACGAATAATTCATACAATAATTCTTTGCCAATCCAGGCGAGCTGGGTCGCCGAAATTGATTAGTAATCCAAGGCGAAATTTTGTGGCCTTCAGGTAATTCAGCATTTGAGCTTCTTCACGCGAGGTCAGTTCTTTCAACGCCTTAAGTTCCACGATGATCTGACCATAACAAACCAAATCGGCCAGATATTGTTTGCAAAGAACTCTATCCTTGTAAGCAATCTGTAACACTTTCTGAGCCTCAAATGGAACAGAGCGACTGCTTAACTCAATTTCCATTGCCTCCTGATGCACAGGCTCCAAAAATCCCGCGCCGAGCACGTTATGAACTTCCATTGCCGCGCCGATGATTGCATAAACTTCTTTTGCAAAAAGAAGGTCGTGCTTATTCGCAGCAACTTCTGGCAATCTTAAATTCATTCGTGCCTATTCGTGTTCATTCGTGGACAGTTCTTTCTCAATCTACGCCGCGAGATAGCCGCCTTTTTCCAGGAAATTCAGAATCTGCAGGGCGGCTTCATCGGGCTTGTACTTTTCGGTTTCGATTACGATTTCCGGACGCTCGGGCGCTTCATACGGATCGTCGATACCGGTGAAGCCTTTGAGCTGGCCGGCGCGGGCTTTTTTGTAGAGGCCCTTTGGGTCGCGCTTCTCGGCGGTTTCGAGCGAGACGTTTACATAGACTTCAATAAACTCGCCGGGCTTCATTCCGGCGCGGACGGCGTCGCGGTCTTTGCGATACGGACTGATGAAGCTGGTGATCGCGATGACGCCGGCGTCGGTGAACAGTTTCGCGACTTCGCCGATTCGGCGAATGTTTTCTGCGCGATCTTCGGCGCTGAAGCCTAAGTTTTTGTTCAGGCCCATGCGGATATTGTCGCCGTCGAGACGATAGGCGCTCTTCTTCTTGTGCAGCAGCATCTGCTCGAGGATACAGGCGATGGTGGATTTGCCGCTGGCGGATAGGCCGGTCATCCAAACGGTGACGCCTTTCTGGTTGAGCAATTGCTCGCGTTCCGCGCGGGAGACGGAGCCTTCGTGCCAGGTAACGTTAGTTGCTTTTTGTTCTGCCATGTTGAGTAGTTGTTGGTTGCTAATTGTTAGTTGCCAGTGAAAAACAAATGCCAGGCGCTGGACCAGCAACTAACCAGCGTAAGACACTCGGGCGATTGTCTCGCCCGGGTAATTTCGAGAATCGCGACCTTACTCGGTCTGTTCACGTTTCAAAAACCAGTCTTCGATCAATTCCGGCGTAATCGCAGTTTCCGGAAAAGCCTTTAACAATTTCTGGTCAAAGGTGATCAAGGGTAGCTTGTTCATCTTCGCCGCCGCTACAAAATTGCAGTCATACCCGGAACATCCAGATCGCACAGCCAACTCCAGGATCGTAGCTGCATCCGCATTAAATGGCATATCCCTCACTAATTCCGATGCCCTGCCAAAGACGCCCAAGGCTTGGGCAACTGTTAGTCTTTTGGTACGACAATAGGTTGCCAAAACATTGAGGAATTCAATCCTCCAAAATGAAGGCGCTACCCACTCGGGTTCTTTCTGAAAAGTTATTCGCGCCGCCTCCGTATGCTCGCCGGGAATCAGCAGATAAAGGACAAGGTTTGTATCAACAACGATCAAGGCCTTCCCTCTTGCTTGGCCTGCTGAAGTTCTTCCTCCGTCAGGTAAAGTTCGCCCAACGATTCCCGAAATTGATCCACCGCCGCCAAAACCCGATCGACTTCTTGAGTTGAACTATGTGATTCACCGAGTGCTTGTCCGAGACAATTCATTGCTTCTTGTTCAATGCTTACACCATGACGTAATGCACGCTCGCGAAGCGAAGCAAGTATCGACTCAGGCACATTCGGAAGCACAATATTCTGCATAGCCTATTCCTCCTCAAACAACGGCGTGCTCAAATACCGCTCGCCGATGCTTGGCAGGATTGCGACGATTGTTTTTCCTTTACTTTCAGGCCTGGCGGCTACTTTAGCGGCGGCGCAGACTGCGGCGCCGCTGCTGATGCCTCCAAAAATGCCCTCTTCTTTATGTAATCGCTTTGCCCAGGCAAAAGATTCATCGTCGGTTATGGAGATTACTTCATCAATAATCTTCAAATTGAGAATGCCCGGAATAAATCCCGCGCCAATTCCCTGGATCTTGTGCCGTCCAGGCTTCAAAGTCTCATGCTTCAATGCTTGCGCAATCACCGGCGAAGCTGTCGGCTCAACCGCGATTGCCTTGAAACTCGGCTTACGGGACTTGATCACTTCAGAAACACCGGTGATGGTGCCGCCGGTGCCGACGCCGGAGACTAGAATGTCGGCCGCACCGTTCGTGTCGCGCCAGATTTCCTCGGCCGTTGTGCGGCGGTGAATTTCCGGATTGGCAGGATTCTCAAACTGTTGAGGCATGTAGCTTTTCTTGTACTCGCCGAGAATCTGCTCGGCTTTCACGATCGACCCGCGCATGCCGTCGGCGGCTGGTGTCAAAACAACCTGAGCACCGAGTGCGCGGAGTAATCGCCGCCGCTCGATGCTCATCGACTCAGGCATTGTCAGAATTAGCTTGTATTGCTTGGCTGCGCAGACGAACGCGAGGGCGATGCCGGTGTTGCCGCTGGTTGGCTCGACGATCACCGTATCGCGGTCGATTTTTCCGTCGCGTTCAGCGGCTTCGATCATCGCCACGCCGATGCGGTCCTTCACACTCGACAGCGGATTGAAAAATTCGCACTTACCAAGCACCGTCGCATGATCGCGCGGAATGATCCGATTCAATCGCACCAATGGCGTTCCGCCCATCGTGTCGATGACGTTTTCGTAAACAAGATTCTCAGGTTTCCGTGGCATCCAAGCTCCTCAACTCTGAGCTTTACTCAGCACTCAGTACTCATCCCTCAGTACTTCCTACTGGCATTTCACATTTGGCAGCGCGCCTGCCCCGCCCGCACCGGTTTCGATTGGAGCGCCAACGAGGTTGCCCCACTCGGTCCAACTGCCGTCGTAGTTTTTAACGTTGTTCACGCCGAGCAGATACTTGAGCACAAACCACGTATGGCTGCTGCGCTCGCCGATTCGGCAATAAGCGATGGTCGGCTTGGCAAAATCGACGCCGGCCTCGGCGTACAACTTTTTCAAATCGTCCGAAGACTTAAACGTACCGTCTTCATTAGCGGTCTTGGCCCAGGGGATATTCTTAGCGCCCGGAATATGTCCCGCGCGCTGGGCGGTCTCGGTCATGCCCGGCGGCGCGATGATCTTGCCGGTGTATTCGTCCGGCGAGCGCACATCGACGAGATTGATCTTGTTCTGATTGAGTGTTGTCAAAATCTCTTCGCGGTAAGCGCGAATCGATTCATCTGAGCCGGGAACGCTGTAATTGCTGCGCGTGATCTTCGGCAGCTCAGTGGTCAGCTCGCGTTTTTCGAGTTCCCATTTCTTTCGGCCGCCGTTCATCAGGCGGACATCTTTGTGGCCATGATACTTGAACTGCCACAGCGCCCACGCAGCAAACCAGTTGTTGTTGTCGCCATAGAGAATCACGGTGTCATCGTTGTTGATGCCGCTTCGGCGACAGAGCTCGGCGAAGGTACGTGGATCAACCACATCGCGGACAATTCGATCCTGTAAATCTGTTTGCCAGTTCCAGCCGATGGCGTTCTTGATGTGGCCTTTGTCGTAGCTCGTCGTATCGACATCGACTTCGACAATTTTCACCTTCGGATCATTCAAATGTTCGATAGCCCAACCCAGGTCTACCAGCACTTCGGGATGAACATAGGTGTTACTCATGATTGGCTCCTTTGAAGGTGGGCATTGCCCACCGTACGATAGCGTTGATGGTGGGTGAGTACACCCACCCTACTCTTCGATTATTTTTACGTTCTTAAATTGCTCAGTCTCTTCGTCCAGATACCACGCGCTCATTGACTTCGATCGGCCTTGGCCGATAGCCACAATGATATGACTATAAAACGACCAAGGCGGCACGTGCTGTCGGTCATATTCGCTCGGCACGGCCGGGTGATCCGGATGGCTGTGGTAATATCCCAAAACCATCTTTCCCTCGGCGTCCGCGACTTTCTCAGCCTCAATCTGCGCGAGCGGATCAATCGTAAAACGATGATACTGCTCCTTCGGATCGAAGACGTTTTTCATCGGCATCAGCCGCTCAACGCGTCGCTTTCCGTTCGCTTCCGTTCCAATCAAAATCCCACAACACTCATGCGGATAAGCCGCAATTCCTTCTTTTTCGATCCGCCGAGCAACGGCGGCTGTTAAATACAAAACATTCATAGGAATCGTAATCCGTAATTTGTAATGCGCATGTCGTAGAAAATTACTTACAGAACACCTTACGCATTACCGACCAAATTACTTCAACTTTCCCAATTCGCTTCAAATCTGATAACTCGCATCCGACGCATCAAGCCAGAAATCCTCTGACAAATACTTCGCAGCCGAGTCGCTGAAGATAGTGACTACGACTCCTTCCTTCAATCGTTCCGCCACGCGCATCGCCGCCACCATATTCGCGCCGGATGAAACACCCACCAGCAATCCTTCCTCGCGCGCCAACCGCAGGACCATTCGATGGGCCTCTTCCGTACGCACTTCCATTTGCTCGTCGGCAATGCTCGGATCAAAAATCCCCGGCACAATCGCCGTCGCCATGTGCTTCACGCCCTCAATTCCATGCAATGGCGCATCCGGCTGGACACTGACACACTGAATGGCGGAATTAAGTTCCTTCAAGCGCCGAGTTGTGCCCATGAACGTGCCACTCGTACCGACGCAGGCGACAAAGTGCGTCACCTGCCCATCCGTCTGCCGCCAGATTTCAGGGGCTGTCGTTTCATAATGGGCTTTCCAGTTGGCGTCGTTGTTATACTGATCCGGGTAGAAATATTTAACTGGATCGGCCGCCACAAGTTTCCGTACCACGCGCTGCGCTCCGTCCGTGCCTTCCGTAGGGTCCGTCAATACGAGTTCCGCACCATAGGCCTTCAAAGTCTGTTTTCGTTCACGGCTGGCATTTTTTGGTAGAGCTAACTTCACACGATACCCCTTCTCAGCAGCCACCATTGCATACGCAATTCCCGTATTTCCACTCGTGGCGTCAATTATCGTTTTGTCTTTGGTCAATAGGCCACGCCGCTCGCCATCAAGAATCATGCTCAGCGCCGCTCGATCCTTAATGCTGCCGCCAGGATTGTACCACTCGGCCTTCGCCACAACTTGCACGCCGTCCAAATGTCCCGAAATCCGGCGCAAGGAAACCAACGGCGTATTGCCAACCAACTCAAGCACAGTTCGAGTGTGCAACCGAGGTTTTTCCACCAATAGGCTCACAATAATTCCCTACTAATACTAGAGGAAAGTAGGATAAAGATCAAACTATTACTTAAAATGTCGTATCTTTAGTTGCCAACATATCTTGCGGCAATCGACTTTGCGCGATTCATGTCATCAAATCCGTTTACGATGATCCTGCCATCAGGAAAAATCGTCAGCGAAATACCTTGCGGGTCCGACAAGGCACATCGAGCAAAATAGGCTGTTTTCTGAACCTGACCGACCATTTCCAGCCGCGCAACCACATTTCCAAAATCAAACTTCCGACCAGTCGGCCGAATCTGCACCGCCCGTCGGCCGCACAAGCTTACCGCCCCATCTCCATCGCGCCTATCGAGAAATTCAAACTGCTTTTTTGTGCAACAGGGGCAATCCTGCCGTCGTTGTGTTGCAACAGTTTTGAATCGCCCCGACCACAAATCGATTGCCGTCAGTAAACCCTCCTCCGGTACTCCCGGCGACGGCAGGACGAAGGCTTCTTTGGGGTCTACTAATATCCGAATCGCAGTGGCAGCTTGGATCGACGCCACCGCTCCGGCTATTGCCCCCAGCACTCCAACCGTATCACATGTCGGCAATTCCCCTGCCCCCGGCGCTTCCGGAAAAACGCAACGCAAACAAGCCGTCTTGCCGGGAACTACTGCCATCACCCGCCCCTCGGTTCCCACACACGCTCCGTAAATCCAGGGCCTGCCATGTTTCACGCAGGCGTCATTCAATAAATACCGAGTCTCGGCATTGTCCGTACCATCCATCACCAAATCGACATCCAGCAGCTCTTCAATGTTGCCGGCGTGAACATCAAGCACGAGCGGCTCAATAGTCACGCTAGAGTTAACGCGCCTCAACCGTTTCGCGGCCGCTATTGCTTTGGGAAAACTTTGGTTTGCGTCTTCCTCATCAAACAAAACCTGCCGCTGCAAATTATTCAATTCGACCAAATCCCGATCAGCGATTCGCACTAACCCAACTCCAGCCCGCACCAGTTGTTCTGAGATGACCGTTCCCAGAGCCCCGCATCCCAGAACAAGCACGCGCGATCGCCCCAAAACTGCCTGACCTGCCGTGCCAATCTGGGGCAGGAGCACTTGCCTTTGATATCGGTTCTGGTTGGCCTGATTTTCATCCATTACAATCTGTCGCCACTTGGCTATGATCCTATCCGAGACAATAACAAAAGGAACCCATGCCCGTTGACACGCAGCAAATCATGGACGCCGCCGACAAGTTGGGACAAATGGTTGCCCAGCATCCGGCCATTGAGAAGTATAAGCAAACACAAAAGAGCGTTGCCGAAGATGCCGACGCAGCTAGGCTGATGAACGATTTCAATCGCCACTTGATGACTCTGGCCAGGCAGGAAGAGTCCGGCATGCCCGTTACCGATGCCCAGCGGCATCAGCTTGAAAGCCTGCAAGCGCAGCTTGCCTCTCATATCAAAGTGAAAGCTCTCAGCATGGCCCAAGTCGAATTCATCGATCTGATGCGGAAAGTCAGCGACGCAATTCGCAGCAAGATGTCCGACGCGCAACCCGCGGCGAGCAGCGCAAACAGCGGTCCCAAAATCGTCATGTGAGCAACCAAAGCCCACCGCGCTACGATGGGTCTTCAAAACATTTGAGAAATAATCATGGCCTACTGGCTGCTCAAAACCGAGCCTGATTGCTATTCATGGGACAAGCTCGAAGAAGACAAGAAGACCGTTTGGGATGGCATTTCCAACGCCCTTGCCCTTAAGCATCTTCGAACCATGAAGAAAGGCGACCTCGCTTTCATCTATCACACCGGCGACGAGCGACAGGCCATTGGAATTGCAGAAATAACTTCAGAATCCTATCCCGATCCAAAGGAAGATGACGAGAAGATGGCAGTGGTTGATTTGAAAATAAAAAAGAAGCTCGGACGACCAGTCACACTGGACACCATTAAGTCAGACCCGGCTTTTGCCGGATGGGATCTCCTTCGAATTTCCCGATTGAGCGTGGTTCCAACGAACGAAAAAATGTGGCAACGAGTTTTGGAAATCGCCAGCACCGATATTAAGTAGCGCAAACGGAGCTAGATATGGCAGAACAAAATCAGGATCACAAAGAGCATTCCGACCTTGAGCCCGAAGTTCATCCGCATACGCCGGCGGATGACAAAGAAGAGGTCTATTACGAAGGCTCTCCACTCTTGCGAGGCGATGTCGGGCGAATGATCTTCTTTGGCCTTATCGCTGCTGTTCTAATCGCGATCCCAATTCTAGCGTACCTTTACAAATGGTCGCTTCCGTTATGGGTTAGTTTTGCGCTTGTTGGAATCGCCATCATCTGGCTATTCATTCCTATTATCATGGTTCGGACCATTCGATATCGCATCAGCAACTATCGAATCGATTTCGAGCGGGGCATTCTTTCGAAAAGCATCGATACGCTCGAACTCTGGCACGTGGAAGACATTCACTTTCATCAGAACCTGCTAGATCGGATGATGGGCGTCGGCGATATCACCATCATCTCGCATGATGACACAACCCCGCAATTGTTACTCCGAGGCGTTCCCCAACCGCGTCATCTGTTTGAGACGCTCAAGCAACGCGTGATTTCCGTGAAACGACAGCGCGGCGTTGTGAAAATGGATATTGGAACCTGATATCCAAATTGAAATGTACTAATAACGCCCAGGAAGCTTTGCTCCCTGGGTTCTTTTTTTTCTATGAATACCACTTCAAGAATCCCCCGCTCAGCCCTCAGTCCTGTTCACTGATTACTTCGGAAGTGCGTTGCAGCAACGGCCGGGGCCTTCCCGTCCCCGGCCGTGCAGCAACTTGATGGTCCTCGTCTCCTACCATCGTTCGCAATGCAAACTTAGCCCCCCCACTTGCGGGAGCGCTAATTGAATTGTCAGCTATAAGGCTTGCTTACGAGCGGCGCTGGCCGGGCTGAAGCGGAAGCTCGCCGAACTGCTGTTCATAGCGGCGAACGAGCTGCCCCAGCGACATCGCCAAGCGCTTGGCGTTGACATAGCTCATGACAACGCGGTCGGTCACCTTGAACAAAAGCTGAGCGGGCTGAGCGCCGGCCTGGCCTTGCTGCTGATTCGGGTTGGCCATGTTGAAGCCAAGGTCGATCACGACTTCTTCCGGGGCCGTGTGAATGCGATAAGCATTGGTATAAGTGGTTCGCAGCTCGCGCTCATCAAGCAAAACTTGCACGTTCTGAGCGGGTTGTTGCTGCTGCGTCGTTTCCATGTTCTCTTCTGCCATAACTATCCTTTCCTAAAATTGGAGCGGGCATTATGGCGAAAAACTTGGGGTTGTCCATTGGGGAGTGGGAAAAAGTAGAGTAGAAAAAACGAAGCGGTTTTCGGCCAGAATCTACGTGTTATGATGGTCGGCGTGAAACGAGAAACTGTTATTACGGAATTGCAGAAAGTGATGTCGCCGGATCGAATTATCACCGATCCGGCCGAGCTTTATGTCTATCAATCCGATGGCTTCACCATCGCCCACGCCTGCCCGGCCGGAGTTGTTTTTCCAATCTCGGTCGAAGAGGTGCAGGCAGTCGTTCGCATCCTCTCAAAACACGATGTCCAGATCGTCCCGCGCGGAACCGGGACAGGATTAGCAGGCGGATGCGTCGCGTTTGAAGATGGAATTGTCGTTTCCGTCGCCAAAATGAATCGCGTTTTGTCGATTGATCTCGACAATCGGGTTTCCCATGTACAGGCGGGTTGCCGTAATGTCGCGCTTTCGGAAGCTGTCGCAAATCAGCCGCCGACCGATCGCCATCCCAAACCCGGCGCGTATCACTTTGCGCCCGATCCCAGCAGCCAGCGCGCCAGTACCGTCGGCGGAAACGCTTCAACCAATGCCGGCGGAATTCACACGCTGAAAGATTTCGTCACTTCAACGCACATTCTCGGCATTGAGATGGTTTTGCCATCCGGCGAAATTCTGCGCGTCGGTGGAACAGATGGCGCATACGAATCCGGCCCATTTGATCTGCCCGGCTTGATCGTCGGCCACGAAGGTACCTTTGGCATTATCACTTCACTCTGGGTGCGGCTTGTCCCGAAGGCGACGAGTTTTCGCACTGTCATCGCGATGTATTCCGCAACGGCCGATGCGGGAAACGCCGTCAGCGACATCATCGGCGCGGGATTCCTGCCGGCGGCGATGGAGATGATGGATGGCGCAATGATCCAGATCGTCGAGGATGCGTTTCATTATGGCTTTTCTCGCTCGGCGCAGGCACTGGTATTAATCGAGATTGACGGGATCGAGGCGTTACTCGACGCGCAGACACAGGACATTGTCGATATCTGCAAGCGGCACAATCCGATGAGCGTCGATACTTCATCCGACCCCGAACGCCGCGCCGCCCTTTGGAAAGCGCGCAAGAGCGCGTTTGGCGCAATCGGCCGAGTATCAAAATCCTATTGCACGCAGGATGCCTGTGTTCCACGGAGTCGGCTGACTGAAGTGCTCACAAGAATTTCCGACATAGGCCGACGGTATGGCCTCATGATCACCAATGTCTTCCACGCCGGCGACGGAAATGTGCATCCGATTTTTCTCTACGACGATCACGACGAGCAGCAAGTCCAAAACACCCTCGCCGCCGCCGAAGAAGTCCTCAAATTCTGCATCGACGTCGGCGGCACCCTCACCGGCGAACACGGCGTCGGCGTCGAAAAACTACTCTTGATGCCCTATATGTTCGACGAAGCCACAATGAATCAATTCTTCGCCGTCAAGGCGGCGTTTGATCCAACCGAACGAATCAACGCCGGCAAATTGCTGCCGAGCGAGAAGATTAAAGTGTCGCTGCTAAAACCGGGACGGAAAGTGCCGCAGTGATCGCCACAAAGCCCATTCATAATCGAGGTTTGGGATGCACATCGAGTATCAACTCACTTATGATGACTTTCGGGAATATCGGGAACACTTAGCGGCCGAGTTTGCAAAGGTTTATCATAAAAAACCTGTCTCGGTCAGTGAACTGACTCAATTGGCCATCGTTGTCGCGATAGCAATAGCAGTTCTGCTGATCGTCTTTTTCGCATCCGACCGAATGCCGTCGTTTGTCCGCAACATATCCAAAACCACTCGCATAACAGAGTCCGACTTTATAATCCCGATTGTCACGGCCTATGCGATAAATCATATGACAAATGTCTATCGCGCGATCCGAGATAAAGATGATCGGCGAAGCGCTGTCAAAAAGACATTGCGATTCCTAAAGGCAGTTATTGTTGCATTTCTAATCATCGCAATTTGGCCGATTATTGATTATTTGGCGCGCCGGTCATGGCGGCCGTCGGAATTGGCTTCGATTCCTGTCTACATCATTTGGCTTTTAGGCCCGCACGTCATCTGGATTGTAAATCTGGTAAGTAAGGCAATGACGACCGCGCGAGTTCAAACGAACGAACTCGAACTGACCTGGCAATATTCGAAGAATATGCATCACACCAATCACATGGACGTTATCGACGATGGGTTATTGTTCGAGCATCCAAGCCAGCGCGCAGAATTTCGATGGTTCGGATTCAAAAAAGTAACCGAATCGCCAAATTTGTTTTTACTCTACATTGATGACCTCATGGTGATTCCAATTCCTAAACGAGCATTTACCGATGATTCTCAATGCCAGGGATTTCGCGAGCTTCTGCATTTCAATATCACGAATCGGCCGAAGGCGTTTCCGGTTTTGCCGATTCAGAATTAAACTTATTAAATTCAAGCTGGATCGCGTCTGAGTAATGCGTCAAACCCGCCTGTTCAAAATGACGATCATAAGCGGGTGCTTGATTGATATTCTGATCGCGCTGACCTACGCGTATATTTTCCTCAGGCTGCGAATACTTAATCCGCGCCAAGACCATTTCATTAAGTAGTAAAAACTGCGATAATCTTGACATCGGTTTTATCGCATTGTCTATAAGATTAAGACGAGAAAGCCGATAGGTTGATTGCACGACATAGAATTAGTTTAGCTACGGGTTTATCTCCGAGGTCGCTATGGCTCATTTACTGAGGAAGCGTTCAATCCCATTCAGTTTTGTGCTGGGAGGCCTGATTTTATCGGGTCTGATCTTCGGGCCTCTCGTTAACCTCGCCGGCGGCCAAACCGCCGCCTCTCATCCCTCCGCCGATTTCATTGCGCTCAACCTCAAAATCGACGGCGCAATGTCATGCAGCGACGCCAAGTGCCACGGCATGCCCAAGCAGCAAGACCCACCCAAGCAGCCCGGCAATGAATATCTCACGTGGGCCAAGAAAGATTCGCACAAGCGTTCTTACATCGCGCTCACGACGCCTGACGTGAAGAAAAATCCGGAGCTTACCAAACTCGTCGCCTGGGGAAAATCGAAGAACCTCAATTTTACGACGAGCGAGCGCTGTATCAGTTGCCACGCGCTTTCCGTCCCCGCCAATCTTCAAGGCCAGAAATATAATGTGAAAGAAGGAAACACCTGCGCCAACTGCCACGGCCCGACCGAAAAATGGCGCGAGCCCCACGCCGTCGAAGGCTGGGCGGATAAAGAACGCAAAGCCGCCGGCAATACCGCGTCGCTCTTAAAAACGTGGGGCTTCCACGACACCAAGGACATCGCCGCTCGCGCTCAAAAGTGCGCTTCATGCCATCTCGCCATAGACGCCGAGCTTGTCGAGAACGGCCATCCTCAACCGCGATTCGAACTCGCCTACTACTGTGAGTTTTCCAACTTCGGCGCCAATATGGCAACCCATTGGCGTGAAGAAAAAGGCTACCACGTCGTCGCCCTCTGGCTCGGCGGCCAGATCATCGAAACCCGTGATTCCATGACCCAGCTCGCCGACCGCGCCAAAGGCAACGCCAGCGTCAACGCTCTGAAAGAATCGATCCAACAAGCTCTCGCCCACTACGGCGTTCTCCGCCACGCCATTAACGCCAAAGCTATTAACGGCGACTCCGCAGCGCTCGATGCTGCCGCTAAGAAAATCGAAGTCGCCCTAGCCAACCCCGACGCCGGACGTGATGCCGTCGCCACCTCTGCCGCCTCAATCGCCGATGCCGCCGGCAAAATGGTCGAATCCATCGGCAGCCTCAAACCCGACAAAGATCAAACTACAAAAATCCTGTCTTCAATCGCCGGCGACGCCACTCTCGCCGCGTATGGCAGCCACGGCATGGAGCAACAAGCCTGGGCGATCTCGTCCCTTTATGCTGGTTATGGCAGTGCCGAAAACGTCATCAAACCCGATGTAGCCGCGCTGATCAAATCCAAACTCGCCGACCCCACCCGAACCCGTAAAGTCACTGCAGACGATTTCGCGAAAGCCTTGGCGGAAGTGAAATCAAAGTTACCGATGTAAAACATCAATCCACAAAGGGCCACTAAGAACCACGAAGATTAATTCAATTTCTTCGTGTCGCTTAGTGGCCCTTCGTGGAAAATTCTTCTCTCTGCGCCTCAGCGTCTCCGCGTTAAGTCTTCCTCAGAACCGCGGCCGCGTCGTCGGCAATCTCTCTCTGGTCCGATCATGAAACACATGACAACTCATACAATCAATCGTAACGCCCTTTTCCTTCGACGTGTCCGGCCGATGACACTCGACGCAACTCTCAATATTCGTCAGCAAAACATCGCTCGTTGCCTTGCTATCCACTGCGTCGCGATGACACTCTACACACCCTACATTCCGATGCGCATCATGATCGAACGAGCTATGCACGAACCACCGCCGCGGCTGGCTCGTCATGCCAGTCGGCTGCGTCTTCAATAACTCAAACTTCTCCGCCTCCGCCGGCGTCTTCGCCGCCAATCGCTTCCCGCGCCAAATCGCCGGCACATCCCCTTTCGCTTCATGACACTTCTTACATCCATTGCTCGCCTGATTAACGAGATAAAACTCCACTCGATTTGCCAGTTCATCCGCATTCGCTTTCCCGTCCGCCGCCGGCGCGAGCGCCTTATCCAATTCATCCTTCCCCGGCGCATCCATTGTCGGATCTTTCAATTCCTCCAGCAGCGCCGCCGTCTGCTTATTGATCCAATCACCCTCATCCTTCGCCGCCGGCGCGTCAGCCAATTTCTTCCGCGCCGCCGGGTCGGCCAGCATCTGCCCATATTGCGTCGGCAGACTCGCAATCTGCGCCCGCACCAAATCCATACTTTGATGCGCAAAAACCGGAGCAGGCGTGGTCAGCGGAGCCAAGGTAATCTGATGACACGCCGCGCAATGTTTCTCATACGTCACCGGCAACATGTACCGATGCTCGCCCGACTTCGCCCAGTCGCTCGGCCGATCCTTCCCCGTCGCATAAGGCGGCGGCTGACTCGTCGACGTAATCGCCTTCCCCATCGGATTGACATCGCTCGTCGAATGACACATGTTGCAATTCGCCGCGATCTCCGGCCGTTCCATATGCAACTTGTGATTGAATTTCACAATTGTCTTGTCTTCCCACTTGCCAGCCGAGTTCGTCAGCTCGCGTCCAAACCGCGGATGATCATTAATTTTGAATTGGCTGATCTTCGCAGCAACTAATGTTGTGCCGGCGACGTTCTTGCTCAAATCCTGGTGGCACTGCAGACAAAAATCATTCGCCACCGTCGCCAGCGCATGCCGCCCGCGATGTTCGATGTGACAACTCTTGCAGTCAGCCGCCCGATCCATACCTGCCGAGATCAGCCGAACTTGATTGGTGTGATGAATCGGCCCGTCATGACATTTTAAACACGCATTGTCCGTAACAGTCTTGATGAATCCATTCGGCCCGCCTGAGTCATGACATTCAAAACAACTATTCTCAAAATTCGCATGTGCCGCCGCCACCGGCCCAGGATTGTAAAGGCGCTGATCCGCATTCCACCCATTAACCGCCAGATAAATCGCCGCAATCCCCGCCGCGATCACAATCAACACGCGCTTCCAGCGCAGCAGTGGATTAGCCGACTTGAAATAATTCAAATCAATCCGCTTGGCGATTGTTTTTGTTGTCTGTGATCGGGGCATAAACTTTTCACCATCTCAACAGAGTGGGTGCCATGCCCACGATTGCCTTTGTAAATCGTTCATTCGACAATCCGCGCCCCGCAATCGTGGGCATGTGTTGCCTAGTGTCACCCGAACATGCCCACGCGGGCTGATTCGCCATTTACAATTTCGCAAACAACTCTCAGCCCGCGTGAGCATGGCACACTTTCTCCTGGTTTCTTTCTGCCTTCTGTTTACTGCCTACCGGCTACCACCTAAGAGCCACAATCGCATGCACAATCCCCAATACCACAATCGCCACCGACGCCGGCGCGTGAATCAGCAGCCAGCTATGCAGCCAGAAGTGCATGCGCCTCTGCCGATGCAATTGCCGAACCTCGGCACAGATTCTCTCCAGCTCCGCAAGCTGCCCATGTAGGTCTTCGCGAATCAATAATTTCCTTTGGGCAAACAGCGACTCAGATCGTATCTCATCGTGCAACACCGGATCGCCGCTCCCGCCGGCCTTCAAATACGGCTCAACATGCCCCACATACAATTCCTTCAAAGGCCCTGCTCCATGCGCCGGCGCGGCATTAATATACGCCTCCAGCTCCTGCCGCCGCGCTTTGGTTAATAGTGAGCGCTCCTGCCGAGTCGCCAGCATCTTCCGCCGCTTCTCGCGCCAAGTTTCGATATCCTCCCCATTCGCCGGCCCACAAATCGCTGCGATCTCATCCGCCTCAATCGCCAAGTGCTGAATCACGCGCGGAATCTGTTCATAAATCGTCTCATTCCGAACCATCGACATCATCTTGATCGGCAGAAAATGTTGAATGATCGCCCCGATCCAGCCCGTGATGACAACTACATAAAGCAGCATCATCAGCCACCACGTCAACCGCCCGCCGTGTTGAAACCCGCCATGAAACCAAATGAACGGCAGCGCCAAAGTGCCAAGCCAAATATGCCCGCGCATCCAGAATTCCGCCCGCCCGATGCGCCAGGTGCGCACGCGCTTCCGCACGCCGATCAACACTGCAAACAACATGAACGCCGAACCAATCGACCCGAACATGAGCCCCTGCCAGCTCCCGCCATGCGCATGTTTCGGCACCCCCATCACCGGCCGCACATAAGCCCAATATCCCACCGCACCCGTCAATAAAATGAGCAGGCTGATGATGAGCCAAGAGCGATGTGAGCGATCAATATGCATCGATGTCCGTTGTCCATTGTCAGTTGTCCGTTGTGGTGTTTTTGCAACCGACCACGGACAACTGACCATGGACAATTCCTATCCCTGTCCACCTAAAATAGGTCTAAAGAAACTCCTCGGCTCCACGCGCTTCGCCGCCTCATGCGGACATGCATACACGCAATTCGGCTCCTGTTTCAAACTCTCACACAAATCGCACGTGGTTGCCTTCAGCACAACCGCCTTCTTTCCATAACTCTTCTTCGCTGCCTGTTCGACGGCCTTTTTATAATTCGCATCACTCGAAAACCCGGCGTATTCCTCCTTCGCCTCCGAATCCACCACGCCCCGAAACACCAGCGACTTCGAACTCGCGTCATAAGAAACAAAATTTGCCAATCGCTTATTCGGCTTGAAATCCGTCGGCAAGATCGGCAGCGAAACGCGCGTTTCCATCTCATTCAGCAACCGTTCGACGGCCTTCTGATACGCCGCGTCGCCGCAGAACTCTTTCAGCGCCTTGCGATTTTTCTCATTCGGAATGCCGCGATACATGACATACCCGTGCGTCGCGTCGTATGCCATCCCCTCCGGCATCGTCGTGATATCAAACGAGTCCGGCAACGGATCGAGCTTGGCCCTTACCTCTCTCAATGGCGTCTGCCCGCCAAACAATTTCGAATCCGCCTCCACTTCAAACGGGTGCATGTTAATATTGCCATACGGGCAATTCTGCGCACAGATTTCGCAGCCGATGCACCAGTCTTCAATCACAATTTCGCGCGTCTCATTCCGCCGAATGGACCCGACCGGGCAGCCAATCATGCAAACCGGATCAAGGCACGACCGGCAGCTCGTGGCCACCAGATATTTGTCAAATCGCAACCCATCGCGGATCAGCCGAGTCACTCCATCATGCGAATCCGCACAGGCCTTCACGCATTCATCGCATCGCGTGCAACGTTCCAGATCGAGAACCAATAAACTTTGCGCCTGAATCAACCCCTGATCGAGAAACTCGCCCAGCTCAACGGTGCGCGTGACGGCCAATTGATCGCTGTTCTTCCGCAGGCGATTTTCCGCCTCCGCCGAAAGCGTTCTTCGCACTTCCGGAAACTGCCCGATCAACTCATCAAAATCCTCTGCGCTGATCGCCACCACTTCCACATGATCAAGCGCCGAGCAGGTCGCCACTCGCCGGGCTTCCTTCCCTTCAGCCCTGGCGAGCAGCGCAATTTCTCCGAAATGCTGACCGCGCGACAGATACTCAAGCACCATGTCCCCGCCGGGCATCTGCTGCGAAACTTTCACAAACCCGATTCGAATAATATAGAACTCGTCCGCCAAATCCCCCTGCTTGCAAATCACTTCACCCGGCTCAAAGCTGACAATGTCCGCCTTCTGACGAAGCTTCTCCAGAAACTCATCCGGCAGATTCCGAAACGCCGCAAAATCCTTCAAGTGATTCTTCAGCGCCCGCTCCCGATACGCCGCTCCGATCGGCCCATCCTCAGGCCTCGGCTGTTCAAACTTCTTCCCAGGATTCTTTGCCAAAAACGACGACTTCTCGCGCCGCCATTTCGCCTGCGGCTCGGCTCGATAAACCAAGTCCAATATATTCCGCAACAATTCCAAACACGTCACCGGCTCACGCGCAATCACCGTGGCCGAGCGCGGATAAAAGTTCAGACACGTCATTTCCCCGAACAAGCTCGCCGAACCAATCGTCGCACAAAAATCGCCCCACGGCAGATCAACCGGCGCATCAATCCTCACATGCGATGGCATCAACCGTCCCGCCCGCGGCTTTCCCGTATCCGGCCGCAGCATACTCCCCATCTTGCTCACCAGCCCCATCAGCCCCTTCTTCGGCTCCGTCTCCACATGCGAGATCGGCGTCGTGATGAACACATCGCACGTCCCGCTCATGACATAAAATGCCGTCGAGCCAAAATCTCCCTGCCGACAGATTACATCCCCCGGCTCATACCGCCGCAGCACGACCGCCCCAAGATTGTCATCCAGTAATTTCTTGGAAACTTGCGAGAAAAGAGGAATCTTCGTCAGCTCATCCCCCGAAAGCGCCGTCCCACGATCCAGCTTCCCCGGCTCATCCGCCAAACTTCGCCGCACGATCGTGGTTTCCATACCAATTCCTACTCCAACAACTAACAACTAACAACCAACAACTATTTCCTCAACTCATTCAACTTCCCCAGCGCATCGTAAGCGGCATACTTATACACATCTCCCAATGTCGGATAATTGAACACGGCTTGTATAAAAAAATCGATCGTCCCTTCAAAGTGCATCGCCGCCAAACCGACATGGACCAATTCGCTGGCCATCTCGCCGATCACGTGCACACCCAGAATTTTGCCGCTCGGCGCCGCCACCACCAGCTTTATCATCCCATCGAGGTCGCCGATGATCTGCCCGCGCGCATGCTGGCCGAACCGATTCTTCCCGACCACGTACGCAATCTTTTTCTCTTTGCACGATTCTTCCGATTCGCCCAAACTTGACACTTCCGGAATCGTGTAAATCCCATAAGGCAACAGCGACGCCAGATGCGTTTTGTATTTCAGATCAAACGCGTGACAAACCGCAATGCGCCCCTGCTCCATCGATGTGCTCGCCAATGCCGGAAATCCCACCACATCCCCCACCGCATATACACTTGGCACTTTCGTCCGATACGTCACCGGATCAACTTCCACATGCCCGCGCTTGCCGACGCCGATGCCGAGCTTTTCCAACCCCAGCCCCGCCGTATTGCCACTCCGCCCGGCCGCATACAGCAGCGAATCCGTCACCAATTCCTTCCCGCTTTTCAATTTCACAATCACGCGATTCCCATCCAGCCGCGCCGACTCCAACCCATCCTCAGTTTCCAGCTCAATCCCCAACTCCCGCATCCGCGCCATCAACGCATCGCTGATCTCAAAATCCAAAAATGGAAGCAACCGATCGCGCCCATCCACCAAATTAACTTGAATACCCAGCGACGCAAAAATGCACGCGTACTCGCATCCGATCACTCCGCCGCCAACGATCACCATCGAATGCGGCAGATTGTTCATCTGCAACACGGTGTCACTGTCGAACACCGTATCCGGGTTGAACGGCACATCGCTGGGCCGATGCGGCAGGCTTCCCGTTGCCACCAAAATAATCTTCGCGCTGATCCGCCTTTCTTGGCCTTCAGCGCCTTTAACCAAAACCGTGTGCCCGTCCAACAACGACGCATGGCCATGAATTTGCTCGATCTTGTGTCGTCGCAAGTTTTCGGCAGCCCGCTCCCTTTCGCGCTCCTGGACGACATTCTTTCGATACATGAACTCGGCCAAGGGAATATCGCGATTGACGCTTGCCTGCAGGCCATAAAGCTGCCTCGCCTTAAACCCAGACAAGAACAGCGCTGACTCGCGCAAAGTTTTGCTCGCCAATGTCCCCGTGTTGATACATGCGCCCCCAAGCTGGGGCTCTTTTTCGATCAGAATTGTCTTGAAGCCAAAATACGCCGCCTGCGCCGCCCCCTTCTCCCCCGCCGGCCCGCCGCCGATCACCGCTAGTTCGTAATCAAACTCACCCATAAGCGCGCTCACACCGGCCAGAAATGTAATGCCTTGCCGGATTGATGGTGCTTATACGAAATACTCTAGGGCCTGACAATGGCCAACCAGTCTGATCTATCCCCACTTTGGTACGGCCTCCAAGGTGGCTTTGCGGATTGCCTCAAAAGCCTGTGCCGGTGTGAGTTGCAATTGGGTTAGCAGAACTTTTCCGACCAAAAACATGCTGCAGGCCGCGTGATCGTTGCTGCTGCACCAGGTTGAGGCCGGATAACGCTTCTTGGCCATCAGGCCCAGACCACACAAGAGCAGATAAGCCAAGGCCAGGATGAGCAGCAGCCGGTCGATGCGATCCGCCTTGGTGATCTGGGTATCGCGCAAGCTCCAGCCGTTGCGTTTGTTCTTCTTGTCGCGAAAGAGTTCTTCGATGGTCATTCGCATGGCATAGAGTTGGCAGATCCGCTCGGCTGAAAGGTCCAGATCGGTGATCAGGAACCAGCACTGGTCGCGATGCTTGGGCAACCCTTTTTTCCATCGCATCGCCACGTTCACATTCACCGGATTGTTGCGGCGATAATTCACCTGGTGCAGCAGTTGGTTGAAGCCTTTTCTGATGCCCGGATAGTTTGAGAGTTTGCCTTGGTAATTGGATGCCTTGATCCAGACCTCGGGCTGCACGCGGAGAATGAAATGAAATTGATAACGCTGACAGAATCGGGCCAGTTCGGTTCGGCCAAAGCCCCGGTCGGCCAGGAGGGTCACCGAGATATTCGAAGGGATCATGCTGCGAAGCACCAGCAGCAGGGATTCCTCAAAGGCATTACGACTGCGATGTCCTTCGAAGGTATGTCCAGCACAACTGGCCCAGCACAAAGGAATGGATCGACCTTTGATCACCGCAGCCGCCATCAGGGTGTGAAAGCCGCGGATGTCGGTCCAATCAAAACTGATCAGAAGCTTCTTCTTGCGATGTTTAAGAAGCTTGAAAATCACCGGCCGCATCGCATCGGCGGTCTCGATGCGATCATTGGCACAAAATCGCCAGGCTCTTTTAATCTGATGCTTGGCATTCCCCTGCATTTTTCGGCCGATGCTCGCCAGCGAAACACGCTCGACTTGCAGGGCCGATGCGACAAGAATAGCCAGTGTCTTGGCTTGAGAAAGACGCAATGAAACAGCGCAGACCGAGACTACCCATGCAATCACATCCGTGCGAAGCATGATCACTCCACGGTTAATTGTATTTGGGTGGCCCACCCGAGCCCGTTACGACCGGGCTCGGCTTATTTTATGCCTGCCTCAAATTCAACGGGTGAAAGTGGGGATAGATCAGCCAACCAGTAGGGTGCAATTAATTGCACCATCCGCCCCCGCACCGCCCGTTAGACCTCCCTGCCTCAATCCGTCCATTGCACAGGAGTTTCTGCGTCTGGAACTTTCCGCTTCCCCGGCGTTTTAATATAGTGGGAAATGTTCGCAGGCATACATCGACTATAAAGGACCACCAAGAGCACAAAGGACACGTCTATGCGCCTTGCCAAGCTCGCCGCGTTATTCATGCTTCTCGCTTGCGCGTCCGCCCGCGCTAATGTCGTCATCAATGAAATCTTCTACCACGCCCCGAATGATCTGGACGAACTCCAATGGCTTGAACTCTTCAACACCGCCGACCAGCCGGTCGACATAGGCGACTGGACCATCGACAAAGGCAAAATTTTCACTTTCCCTAAAGGCACCAGCATCGCCGCCAACGGCTATTTGCTGGTCGCGAAAGACCCGAACCTTTTCAAAACCTACTACCGCCAAGCGGCCCTCGGCCCATTCAAGGAACCCCTCAAGCGCAACGGCGACCGGATCCAACTTCTCGATGCCCAAGGCAAACAGATCGACGTCATCCAATACAAAGACCGCAAACCCTGGCCAACCAGCGCCGACGGCTCCTCCGCCTCGCTCGAGCGCATTTCGCCGACAGCCGCCGGCGATCTTCCCGAAAACTGGACCTGCTCGCCCCTCCCCCCAGCCTCATCCAAACCCGTCGGCAGCCCCGGCAAGCAAAACGCCTGTTACTCCGCCGCGCTACCGCCCGCTATTTCCAACGTCACTACGCTGGAAGAAAGTGCGCCCAATCAACCCTTGCAAATCCAGGCCGACATCTCCCCTGCCCCAAAAGAAGCCGCTCTCTTATATCGCCTCGTGATTAAAGGTCAGGAAGGCACCGAGGCTAGCGTCCCCATGACCAAAGACGCCGCCGGCCATTTTGCTGCTTTCATCCCCGGTCAGCCGGCCGACACACTCGTTCGTTACCGCATCAAAGCGTCCTCCGAAAATGCCCAGCGACTTTATCCTTCTGAAAACGATCTCACTCCCGCCCTGTCCACCTACGTCCACGACAAATTCCCCGCCGCCAAAATCCCCATCGGCTTCGTCATCCACATTCGCTCCGCCCCCGTACCTGGTAAAGCCCCACAACGCCGTGGAGGCCTCGGTCGATTCTTCGGGATGGGAGGCGGCGAGGAAGGCCCCGCCCCGCGCGAAGAACTCCCGCCTCGCGGCACGTCCGCATTCGTCTACGTCAACCCAGAAACCGGCAAAGCCTCTGTCTTCGATTTTCTCAACATCGTCAATCGAGCCAACAACCGCGGCTACAAAGTTCACTTCCAAAAAGACAAGACCCTCAAGGGCATCACCACGATCTCTATCATCTTCGAAGGCAGCGAACGCTTCCTTCTCCACGAAGCCCTCGCTTACGACGTCTATCGCCGAGCCGGCAATCCCGCCTGCCTCACCGAATTCATCCGCATGTACGTCGATGGCCAAATGGTTGGCTATCACCTTCTCATCGAACAACCCAACAGCGCCTTTCTCCAGCGCAACAAAGTTCACGGCGGCGGAAACATGTACAAAATCCGCTGGTTCGGCGGCGGCCTCGATGGAACCCACGATAAAAAAACCAATACCAACAGCGGCAAAGACGATGTCATCAGCGTCGTCCAAAAACTTCAAACCACGCAAGGCGAAGATCAGTGGAAAGTCATTCAGGACAACTTCAACGTCAATGAAGTTGCCACCTACTTCGCCGTGAATGCCGTCCTCTCACATTGGGATGGTTACTTCAATAACTATTACTGCTACGACGACATCAAAGGCACGAAAAAGTGGGAGATTTATCCGTGGGACCAGGATAAAACCTGGGGCTATCACGACGGCGTCGGCGACAACGTCTTCTGGGATATGCCGCTCACCTTTGGCATGGAAGGCGATCGCCCACCCGGTGGCGGAGGCGGCGGCTTCTTCGGTGGCGGACCATTCGGCGGCGGCGCCTGGTGGCGCCCGGGCGGGTTTTTCTCGCGCTATATGCTTGCCAACCCCACATTCCGGAAAATCTACATCAAACGCATCAAGGAACTTCTCGACACCGTCTACACCAAGGAAATCTACTTCCCCCTGATCGATCAAACCGCTGATCTCATTAAGGAAGAAGTCATCCTCCGCGCCCGAATGATGGGCGGCGACGCCGACTGGGGAACCCAGCAGCTCAACCGGCACGTCCAACTCCTAAAAACCCACCTCCTCAAACGCCGCGCCTATTTGCTGGATCAGGAAGAACTCAAAAACCCCGACAAAGGCCCCGTCTTCCCCAACGATAACCAACCCCAACCACGCCCCCGCATCCGCCGCCCCACAGCGCCCCCGCAAATTATTCCATAAACTCAATAACAATCTCACCAACTCACGCCCACCGAGCTCGCTCGGTGGGTTCTTCATTTCCGTTCGCTGCTGAAACTGTTTTGTTAAGTGACTGCGAATTGTTAGGATTCACCTCAATTGCCTATCTCGCCCGATATAGATTAACGTCAGTTCGGGATAAGCGGAGCAAATGAGAAAAAATCATCCACGAATTAACACGAATGCACACGAATCAATTCAAAGAATTCAAAAAAAGCGATTCTTGAGTGCATTTCTTCGTGAAAATTCGTGTGGATTCGCGGATTTCTTAGATTGTTGTGGGTTTCTTACGTCGAACTCACGTTAGATTAATGCTGCGCCTCGTCGAGTTTGATTCGGAAGGAGCGCGTTATGAAACGATCTGATCCACAATCGCGACGTTCGTTTACAGTCATCGAACTTCTCGTTGTCATAGCTATCATTTCGATCCTGATTTCGATCATTCTGCCAATTTTCAAAATGCGCGCTGCACTTTGTCCGATTGCATACGTCGGGACTGACTTGCGACTGCATGTAACTACACTTCAAGGTGGAACTGACATGGATTTAGCTCCCGCCGATGTATTCGATACGGGCAGCCACTGTGTTTTGGTCATGTGGTCACCTTCAGGCGACAAAATCGGATTCCGCACACATACACCTTCTGACTCTACATGTGTAATTGACCCATTAACAAGAAAACTCAGCAGGTTTGCCGCACCGCAATACATGGCTTTTCGTGGATGGCAGGACTCTAACAGTATTCTGCAAGCCCAGTATCCGTGTATGTTCGTCTGCGACCCAAATACAGGAGCCGTACGTACCCAAATCATGCCGGAAGGTGACCTTCACGCGACAAACACCTACGTTGCTCGTATACCAGCCAATCTGAATGCATATTATGTCGCGATGTATAGTCGCGTTGGCCCGTCAGGGGAATCAATCACCGGTGTCCATTTGCTAACCAAGAGCCTTCGACCATGTAAAACAATCTGGGAACAAACGAGGCTCGACGAGTGGGCATGGCCTCGGGTGGATCCAACCGGCGAATACGTTGCATGGACTCACAGTGGCTCGAATGGTTTTGAGGGCATTGCGATAAAACGCGTCACCGATCCATCATCGGTGACTCCGGCCAAAGTCAGCTCAAAGAATTTCAAATTTGCCGTGGTTTGTGATTGGATCGATAGCAATCAAATTCTTGTAAACGCTGCTAAAGTTAACTCAAAATCCGGTGATTGGATGCATGGAGGCACTTGGGGACTTTATGTAATCGACCGAAACGGAAACATCGTTCGCGAAGTCCCAACATCAGTGCCAATCTATCCAACGTGCGTTGCTTCATATCGTAAATACGGCCATGAATAACCAACGCTATTTTGCCCTTCGCAGAATTTTTCTTTTTCAACGCCCACCGAAGAAAACTCGGTGGGCGTTTTTCTCTACCGACTACTGTCTACTGACTTCTGACTACTCCCAATCACACCTCCCACCCCTTCCGATATTCCCTCCCCACAAACCGATTGATCTCAGGAGCATTCGTACACTTCATCCCTGCCACGTCCCATTCCAATTTCTTCCCGACTCCGGCAAACATCGCCAGGTGCCCCGTCAAAATAAACTCCGTGAACCCGGCCGAGTAATCCGCAAAATTCGAGCACGGCGCAGGCCCGCCTTTGATCGCATTAAACAAATCCGCGATCGGCCCACCCTTCACGCGTGGGATTTTTTCCGCCGGCACAGGAAACGCCTTGTGCGCCTCCTCCGGCAAAATCCGCACGCCATCCCCATACGTCTCCGTCACCATGTACAACCCCTTGTCACCCTTATAGATCGTCCCATCCCCAAACTTCCGCTTGTTCTTCTCCGCCTGCTCAGTGAAAAACGACGGCTTCGTGCTCAGATTATCATGCCCCGTAATCACCACTTCCGGCATTCCCGCCCGCGCGGGTATCGTCCATCGAATCACATTATCCGCCGAATAAACCTCGTCGCTTCCCGGCTTTTGCGACAATAATTCAATCGTGTAATTCTTCGCCTCGCCAATTTTCAGCGCCCAATAAATTCCGTCCATCACGTGACAAGCCATATCGCCGAGCGTGCCCGTTCCAAAATCACGCCAATTCCGCCAATCGGCCGGATGTAGCCCATCGTAGTAATCGCGATACGCCGCCGGCCCAAGCCACTCATCCCAATGCAACCCCGCCGGCACCGGCTTCATCGGCGGCTTCTTCTGAAACCCGCCAAAGCTCCGCCCCATGCTGCATTGCACTTCCACCACATTTCCAATCGCCCCGGCCCAGACATATTCGCAAAGCCGTCGATACCCTTCCGCGCAATGCCCCTGGTTCCCCATCTGAGTGAAAACTTTTTTCCGCTTCGCCGCCTCCGCGAGCATCCGGCACTCCCGAATATCATGCGCCAGAGGCTTCTGACAGAACACATGCTTCCCGAGCTCAATCGCCCGTATCGCCGCCGGCGCGTGGTTATGGTCCGGCGTCGCAATCAGCACCACATCAATATCCTTGTGGCACTCATCGAGCATCTTTCGATAATCCACAAATAATTTCGGCTTGGCCTGCTCCTTGATCGTCTCCTTCATAGTCTTCGCGACTGTATTGTCATCCACGTCCGCAATCGCCACAAAATTCTGCCCCAGCGCCGACCCCGTGCTATACCCACCCATCCCGCCGCACCCAATCACCGCCACATTCAATTTCGTATTCGCATCCGCCGCCAAAATAAACGGCCCCTGCGACAACCTCGCCCCCGCAATCGCGGCCGCCGTAATCGCCGATTTCTTCAAAAAACTCCGCCGGCTCGATCCCTTCGACATGCTCGCTCCTTGTTCGCAATGATTTACAAATGAACGTGATGTTACTTAATATCAATACATCAATTCTGGCCTGCTGTTTGGTAGAATAATGGCTCGGAGACGAGCTGATGATGTGGCAAATCGATCAAGGCACTTTCTTCGGAGGTAGTTTGGATAAATCTTGGAAATTCTTCTTGTTCATTGCGATTTCGCTTTTCATGATTCTCTTTGCGCTAGGATGCGACGATAAGAACAGTGCGAGCACCACACCCATGACCACAGAACAACTCCTTCAACGATACTCTAAAACACCAGTCGGCGAATCGATTGCGCCGATCGCTAAATCCCTTGGCACAGAGAAGGTAATGGTCGGAATTGAATCTTCCTTGTCAGAAAATCCAGGCAAAATGCAGCTAAAGGTTAATGCTGACAGGTTCGGCAGAATTTGGGCCTACGCTTACACAAGCGAAAGTGAGTTTTTAAAGGTACTTCCCGCTGGAACAAGATTCGCCAGACTTGGCTTTGCAGATTTATTTAAAATAGTTCAGCAAGACCAAAGATTCGCTGGCATTGTTCTCAATTCCGGCTCTGACACCGCCTATTTCATTCCAAGAGAGTTGTTCGCTGATGTTCAAAAACAGTTGCAGTAACATTTCACTTCCCCGACTCCGTCACCGCCACTAAATGCGTTCTCGTCCGAAAGAACAGCACCCCCTCCGAAATCGCCGGCGTCGCCATGCACGGCTCTTCCATTTTATTCGTCGCCAGCAACTTAAATTCCGGCCCCGCTTTCACGACATGCACTTCGCCTTCCTCACTCGTGAAATAAAGCTTGCCATCCGCCGCCACCCCTGACGCGGTGAAACCGTCATGCCCGCTGCCCAGCGTCTCGCGATACAAACGCTTTCCGGTCTTCGCCTCGAAGCACGACAGCGCGCCATTGTCCAGGCAACAATACAAATATCCCCCCACCACCAGCGGCGTCTGCATGTAATTCCCGCCGCGCTTCATCGACCACGCAATCGCATCGCTGCTCGTGTCATTGCCCTTCAATGTGATGTCGCCCGAAGCATCTGTTCGAATCGCAAAGATCGGCGACGGTCCGCCGTGCGCGCTCGTGATATAAATCAACCCATCCGACACCACCGGCGTCGGCACCGGAATGTCCCCGCCGCCGGCTAATGTCCAAAGCTCTTTGCCGCTCGCAACGTCATATCCCGCGATCTGCTTATATCCATTCGCAATAACCTGCGTGCGCTTCGCATCACGATAAACCGTCGGCGTGCTCCACGTCGGCACATCCTTCCGCGCGGTGCGCCAAATCTCATTGCCATTCGCCGCATCGAACATGGCGATGAACGAATTCTTCTGCGTATCGCACTGCACAATCACCTTGTCTTCAAAAAGAATTGGCGAACTCGCAAATCCCCACTGCGCCTCCGGCACGCGATAATAACCCGAATCCAAAACGCCCAAATCTTTACTCCACTGCAACTTTCCATCCATGTCATAGCAATACAAGCCCTCGGACCCAAAAAAGGCTACAACCCGCTTCCCATCCGTCGCCGGCGTGATATTCGCATGGCTCGCCTTCTGATGCCGCTTTACTTTCGGAATCCCCTTGTAAGCCGTTTGCTCCCACAGCACCTTGCCTGAATTCTTATCAAGACAAATCACCTTCCAGTTGAACTCCACATTCTCATTCACCGACGCAATGTCCCCATACAATCCAACTCTCAAATCCTGCTTCGACTTCGCACTCTCAGCCGTCAAAACAAACACGCGATTCTGCCACACAATCGGACACGAATGGGCCATCCCCGCAATCGGCACGCTCCATTTAATATTTTTCGCCGGCTGAATGCTCCACATAGTCGCAGTCGCATATCCATCCGAAATCCCCTTGGCATCCGCCCCGCGAAACGACGGCCAATCAACCGTCGGCGGTGCACCCATCACAGCCGAACTGATCACCACAAGAACTATCACGCCGACCATCACACGCCATCCGGTTGATCTCATGAAATTCTCCTATTTCAGTGGAAATGCGATTCCAGCCTAACAATCTCGCCACAAGCACTCAACCCGAAAAACACCGCGGCCCGGGTTGACGCGATTTACTCGCATTAACCCAGGCCGCTAATTTCTGATTCGATCCAACGATCAAACTGAGTTAATTTACGGCTCCCAGTTCGACGTCAGCATTTCGTCCACGATGTAGATTCCGCCCTTGGTATTGGCGTTAACCGTGATCTGGTCGTTGCTCTTGTGATCCTTATCAATGTAAACCCAGTAAATGCTCGAGAGCTTGGCGTCATTCTTCACGACCACCCGAGCCACCAGCTCTGAATGATCGAAATCCTCGAACGCCTTGTTTCCCGCGTTCCACGCCGAGCCGCTTTTGCGTTTCCACTCCGCCTGAACGAACCGAACACCCAATAACTCATCCTTCGGATATCGCGCCTTCCACTCGGCCTCAACCAAACCCTTCAACTGCGCCTTATCCGAATTCTTGTAAACATCCGCCGGCGTCTTCGTGCTGGCGAGGATTTCTTCCTTCATGCTCGACTCAATCGTCGCGATTTTCTTGCTCGCCTCGTCGAATTGCGCCTGAAGCTTGATGGTCTTCTCGTGCTTCTCGCCCGCGATGGCCGTGAAGGTAGCGAGTTCCTTCCGTGCGTTATCCAATTGCTGCTTCACTCCGCCGGTGAAAAACGCCGGCTTCTTCTCGGCCGCTGCCTGCTCGGCCATCTTCAGCGCCTTCTCCGTTGTCTCCGCGATGGATTCACCGGCCTTGTTCACAAATTCCTGGCCGCGGGCATGAAACTGCCGAATGTTGTTGTTCGCCTGATCGAAGGCATAGCTGAATTGCTTCCCCTCAGGAGTTTTCTGTGTCACTATCGGCTGATACGTCTTCTTCAGCGCATCCAGCTCCGTAGCATCCTCTTTCAATCGCGCAGCGAGTTCCCCCGTCCGTTTCGGATCGCTAGTCAAATTAAACGGCGCATACGCCTTGGCCAATCCCTTAACTTTTTCAAGATCAATCTTGAATTGGTCGCCCGTACCAACTTCCGCCGCCTTCCCCTGTTTCTTCAAAAAGTCAGCCCCAACTTGGCTCGCTTTGCTCAGCGCCGCGCGCTGCGCCGCGATCTTATCCAGCTCCGCCTTAACCGCCGGATCACTCGCCGGAAGATTCTTGATCGCCCGCTCGGCGTTGCTCAACCGGTTATTGGCAAACTTGATCTGATCGTTCATCTCCGTAACGGTCTTTGCCGGAATGCTGGACGCATCCTCTGCACTTTCCAAAGATTCCTGGACCTTCTGGATTTGCCCCAACAACCTATCGACTTCGACCACCTGGGCATCTGCGCTCTTATACGCACCCGACTGCCGATAATCTGTCGACTTCGCCCCCGCTACCGAAACATTGCCCGCCGAAACCACCAAAGCCCCGGCCAGACACACCATCCACATTCGCTTTTTCATTGCGCAGACCCTCCGTCATTAGCGTGATTTGAATTCGCAAAAACTACCTTCCTTTCGTCACAAATCCCTTCACGCTTAATCCGGATTACATTTAATTCTCGCGCTGGAGAAGAACCCAGTGAGCAATCTCCCCGAACTCATCCCCCGGGGTGTCCGTCACGTTTATCAATTCGTTTATCAATTCATAGTAAGACACTATCGAATTGCTACAGTATTCTTCCGATTTGAAACACGGCAAAGCTCACGACGTAAGCCAGACCGTTCATGTAGAGGAGCATGAAGACAGGCCAGCGCCAGCCGCCGGTTTCTCGCCGAACAATCGCGATCGTGCTCATGCACTGCATCGCCAGCACAAACCAGACGAGCAGGCTGATCGCCACGAGAGGCGTCCAGACGGGTTTGCCGTTAGCGTATCTGTCGTTCTGCATCGCATTCGACAGATCGGCCGTCTCTTGCTTATCGCCGGCGCCGTAAGTGATCGCCATCGTGCTCACGAAAACCTCGCGCGCGGCGAACGCGCCCACAAGGCCGACGCCCATTTTCCAATCGAACCCGAGGGGTTTGATGACGGGCTCGATCGTATGGCCGAGCCGGCCGGCGAGGCTGTAATCGCGCTGCGCGGCGGCGATCTGCGCTTGTTTGTACTTATCCAACCACGTGGGATCAAATCCGTGCTGATTTCCATATTTCTCATGGACCCACGAAACAAAACCATGGCCGTTATCGCTATTCAACTCGCTGTCTATGTGCCGCTGCACTTCTGTAACTTTAGTGTCCGGCAATCTCGGATAATACGTCATCGCCCAAAGCACGATGCTTAGACAGAAAATCGTCGTCCCCGCCTTGATCAAAAACGCGCTCGTATTAAACCAAACCTGCCGCGCCACCTGCGAAATCTGCGGCAGTTTGTACGTCGGCATCTCCAAAATAAACGCCGGCGTCGGGCCGCGGAGTAGCGTGCGCTTGAAAACAAACGCCGTTCCTGCTGCTGCCACAATGCCGAGTGCGTAAAGCGCCAGCATGATCCCGGCTTGCGCTAGGGCGCTATACGCCGCGAAAAATGTGCCGATCAATAGCGCATAAACGGGCAGACGCGCGCTGCAACTCATGAATGGCGCAATCAAAATCGTCGCCAATCTGTCTTTTCGATTTTCAATCGTCCGCGTCGCCATAATGCCCGGAATTGCGCACGCAAACGAACTCAGCAGCGGAATAAAACTCTTGCCGTGCAGGCCGACTTTGGCGAGCAATCGATCCATCAAAAACGCCGCCCGCGCGAGATAGCCGCTGTCTTCAAGAATCGCGAGGAATAAAAACAAAAGTGCAATCTGCGGCACGAAAACCACGACTGCCCCGACGCCGGCAAAAATACCATCGCCTACCAGCGCCTTGATTGGCCCCTCTGGCAAACGTTCCGTAACCCGGCCGCCCAACCAATTGATCCCATTCTTCACGCCATCCATGATCGGTGCCGCCAGCCAGAATATGCTGACAAACAACGCCGCCATGATCAACGCGAAGAAGAAAAATCCCCAGACTTTGTGGATTAGAATTGCATCGACTTTTTCCGTAATCGTGCGCGGCTTGGCCTGGTAATCAATAACCAGACGCTCTGAATCTCTCCTGACAGTCGTGACCGGCACAGCAGAAATACTTTTGTGTGCAATGGATTCAATCCACGAATAATGCGCCTCGATATCCGCCTGCATAGGCTCGATGCCGAGGGTTTTCATTCGTTCAGTGGCTGCCGAGAGAAGCGATGCGATGGGCTCGCGCGTGGCGATATCCTTCACATCCGCCGCGCGGTCGCCGATCAGCAACCGCTCCGCCAGCGCCGCATATCGATCCAGCCGGCGAATTCGATCATTCCCCTGACAAATCCACGCGCGTGGCGGCACGGAATTGCCCCAATCATGCACGCTTAAATGCGCGCTCGAATTCAACATCGCGCCGGAGTTCGCCCCCTGGCTGTCCAGAATCGCCAACCCGCCGCCCATCAAAATTAATTCTTCCTTCATCACTGCCGGCAGCGGCCAGTCGGGCATCGGCGCGACTCGCGCGTAGGCTATCGCGGTCGTTAACTCTTGAATTCCCTCTCGCTTGTGGCCGACAATAGGAACCACCGGAACGCCCAGCTCGCGCTCCAAGGCGATCGCTGAAACGTAAATCCCTCTCCGCTCGGCGACGTCGATCATGTTCAGCGCCACCACCAAAGGACGGCCAAGCTCAATCAGTTGGCTTACCAAATATAGATTCCGCTGCAGATTGCTCGCATCAACAACCACAATGACCACGTCCGGCGCCGGAGTGTCCTTGCGCAATCCTCGCAAGACTTCCATCGCCACCGTCTCATCCGGCGAGCGGCTGATCAGGCTATAAGTCCCCGGCAAATCAATGATTGTCGCCTTGCGCCCATCCGGCAGCTTGCATCGGCCGGTTTTTTTCTCAACGGTTACGCCGGGGTAGTTTGCGACTTTCTGCCGCAGCCCCGTAAGCGCATTGAAGATGGTCGTCTTGCCGCTGTTCGGGTTACCGGCAAGCGCAACGGTCAAGATGTGTGAATGAGTATCGAGATCGCTCGTTTGTTCGCAGCAGGAAGACATAAAAGCAGCACTGAGCCAATGCCCTCTTCTCAGTGCCTCTTCTCAATCTGAATGTACTTGGCCTGTTCTTCCCGCAAGGAGAGGCAATAGCCTCGAAGCCGGAATTCAATGGGATCGCCCAGCGGAGCCTTGCGGACCATTTCGACGGCCGCACCATTGCAGAAGCCCATTTCAAGCAGGCGACGGCGGACTTCCGTCTCGCCACCAACAGAAACAACATGCCCATGACAGCCGACGCCGAGCTTGTCCATCGCGCAAGTGCTTACGGGGCCTACATGTGTGCATCCAGCGAATTGGCAGGCTTTTTCCATATATTGAATCCGCTCCTGGCGGCATTATTGATGTCGTAACTTAACCTAATATACCTTAGGTGAGAATCGGTATCAATCAGTTTCAGCAATATTTACGATTCTCAATAATTTTACCCAGGAATTTAACTGTCGTTGCCAGGTTAGGACACCGAACGTCTAGTGGATTGTCGACTTACTGCCGCAAGCGTTAGGACGATTCCAACACCAATAAGGTTGGGTTCTGGAACCGGGCGTGCTGCTTTAGGGACGGTAATTACCCCGCCGGCGAACACACTTTTCCCCTCAAGGCTTCCCCCGTTACCCGTCGCTCGCCCCAGAAAGCTGTCGGACCCAAAACTCTCCATTTCCGAGTCGGCTGCAAATAGACCGAGTGATGAAGGGCCGACTATTGGCCCAGTTCCCATATACGACCAGGCCAAATTCAGGATATTCGGATCATCATCGGGGAGGTGAAAGCCTTGAGTGGGCCCGGAATAGGCCGCCGTGAATAGCCAATCGATGGGCTCAACATGAAACCCGCTGAATCCGACAAAATCATAGATTACGAAAAAATCGCCTTGTTCGATTCGCTCTCGCTCCCCGACGAGTGCGCCATAGGACCACCGGCTGCCGGCGGAATCGGGTTCGGTCGACTGATAGATCGGAACAATACCTGCCTGAGCGCGATAGGCGAAATTGTCAAGGAATATCAAAGAAAAAACGACCGCATTTAAGGGCCAAAACAAGCCAACAATTTTGGACATCCCTGTCCGCCTTTCACGAGAGAATCGAGAGGTAAAATGACATTCGCTCAGCGGCCAGTGATGCGAGCGAGCGGTTCTCCTTATTCTCGCTTCATAGTAGCTCAGGAGTCAGGAGGCAGCAAACCAACGCCCGTGGTATTTATGTGCGTCCATGCGTCTCCGGAATTGCGGTTTATATCCACAAAAACTGCGGGCTTTGGCCAGACAGCTTTTTTCGAAGCACTTCGTTATTAGTCCGCTATTAGAATTGTCGGAGAAATCGCAGGTCGTTCTCGACTAAATGTCGAATATCGTCAATTGCATACTTGCGCATGGCGATTCGTTCGATACCCAAGGCGCAGGGGCCGCTGAGTATGCTTTACGCTACATGGCTTAAGAAAATTGGCTGGTTATGGGTTTTCGCAGACAAGGAAACAAGCGATGCTGCGCGTTGCCTCAAGGATTGACGCTGGATGTTGGCATCGAACCAGGAATACCGCTCGCGGAATTTTTCGGCGGCGATTTGGTGCTCATAGCAGTCGAGCATTCGATCGAGTTTTTGGATTACGGTTTTTGGCTCGCGCAGGCTGGCGGATTCTGCGGCGCCGAGTCTCACGATTGCGTCGGCAATCATACGCTGCTCGAAAGCGAGGGGAAGTTGGAGAATCGGTTTGCCGGCGAGGAGCATCTCGGCCGTCTCGCCATGCCCGGCGTTGAGGATAGCGAGGTCGCATTCCTTGCTAACCAGCGAAATATCCAGCCGCCGCTTGGCGAAGCGGAGCGTGTCGCATTCGAATTTGCTCAGCGAGGGACCGCCTCCATCCAGGTAGACCAATGTAGGCACCCGGCATTTTTGCAAATGCGATAACAACTCCTCCTGTCCCTTGAACCGCTTTAGATAAGCAAACACGCGCCTGCCCTTACTCCCTCCCCCGGTACGCCGGGGGAGGGCAGGGGCGGGGGTTTCATTGTCAGAGGATTCCCCCGGCCACGTCGGCGCATCCCCACTCCGATTCAACACCGGCCCCCAATACCCAACGCCCACTGAGCTTGCTCGGTGGGTTCTTCGGATTTCTCTCTCCGGAAAATGATCCAACTCCGGAAACGTCGTCAAAAAATTCTCATCCACATCGCTACACCATCATCCCCATTCGTAGGGTGGGCACCGCCCACCTCTCTAACATCGTTCGCGGTGGGCAATGCCCACCCTATATTTCCGTCATCCGGCGGGCAGCAAAACCCCGAACCAATCAGCGCCCGCCGGGTGGCCAATCCTCGACTCGCCAGCAGCGCCGTCGGGCTATGATCAAAAATGATCAGGTCCGGCCGAACCATCCGCATCAGATTCCGCCACGCACATGCCCGCGCAAATAACTCCCCATCCGAACCAAAGCCGACATTCGCAAGCAACCCAGCGAAGGTAACCGGCCGGCGAAATCGCCCCGGCGTGCCCGGCAGCCACGCCGGCGCTTGAAGAAATGAAACCCCCGCCCGTCCAAAAATATCGGTAGCACGTTCGAGTTGCCGTAGTGCCACAAACACCCGACACCCCGCCTTGGCCAAATCCTCCGCCAGCGGCAGCATCTGCATCATATGCCCCAACCCGCCGCCGAGCTCCCAGCAGAAGAGAACAGTCTTCCCCGTAGGGTGGGCACTGCCCACCTTATTTGCATCGTTTGCGGTGGGCAGTGCCCACCCTACATTGGAGAATAATTCCCTATTCGCCCCAACATAGAAAGGGACCGAGCCGTCGAATGGTACCAATGTAGACTCCGTGGACATGATGGCCTCACGGTTAAATTGTTATTTGAATTTAGACTTGCGAGCGAAGCGGAATTGAATTTCCATTCATCATTCCGCATTCAACATTCATCACTCGGCTTCATGGTTCGTGGTCGTTGTTCCACATGCGGCGAATTCGATCGGGTACCATCCCATGTTCGGGTCCCAAAATGTCTTCTTTTGGATACCACTGCACATGCCCATCGCAGAACAGGACGTTAGCTCCCGCCTGATGGCGTGGTCCTAGAAACGTATTACTGAAGGTTCCCCATCCGGTGATGAAGCAATAGATCTCAAAGTCGATGCGGCCAATGCCGGCTGAATCTGCGATGGCCACCATTTCGGATTGTACCTTTACACGGGATGCTTTTATCGGAGCAAACCCGGTCCCGAAGGAACCATTTGCTGGCAAGCCTTCACCTCTGCCGAGTCCCCGTGACGATGCGTCACCCGAAACGGATGTGCCACCAGTTTTCGAGTACGTTCCGTGAATATTATAACCATAACTGAACCAGGTTCGACCTTGCGGCAAAAGCAATTCGCCCTCTTGGTAACCGAACTGCGTTAATGGCGGCGTGGCCGCGGTCGTCGGCGATGCAACTCCCAATCCCCATTGGCATCGAGGATCGGCAGCGGGGCAATAGAAGGCACCTTGATTACCCTTGAGCATGGCTCTGAGACGAGGAGCCCAAATTGCATACGGTCCGTTCCCGTCCATGATCGAAACAAAAGCGCCGGGATAGTAGTGATATTGATGTGTATACATTGTCAAAGCCTGGCCGAGGGTGCGGAGATTGGCTGAGCATTGTACTGTCATTGCTCTTTGACGTGCTTTATTTATTACTGGTAGCAAGATGGCAATGAGAATTGCAATAATAGCGATTACGACCAATAACTCGACTAAGGTAAATGCCAAAACGCTTTTTTTTCGGAAGTTTGTTTCCAACATAAAAACCTCCTCATAAGGAAGCCTCATCGGGTAGAACCACTACCCGATGAGACTTTACAACACTTACAATTGCCTGCTGTTACCAACCACAGGCATTATTTAACTGTTAAAGACCTCCATATTAACGTAAGTGTCAGTTCCGTTATACCCATTGACTGTGTCGGTGCCGGCTCCACCGTTAATAACGTCAATCAACGAATCTGTGTCTGGTGTATTGAACGTGTCATTACCATCTTCCCCATACAAATAATCCACACTAGCGTCATCGGCATCACGAAGTATATCATTGCCATCGCCGCCATACATTGTGTCAACTCCAGCCTCCCCTTCCAATGAATCACCGCCGAACCAGCCACACATCAAGTCATTTCCATCACCCCCTTTTAATGTATCAGCGCCTCCATATGATGCTATATTTGTATCATCTCCATACATCGTATCATTGCCGCCGTCGCCCATGATACTATCATTACCGTAAAATCCATTTAAGGTATCAGCGCCACCGTATCCCTGTATTGCGTCGTCGCCGTCATCGCCAGCAATATAATCATTACCACCACCTCCCCATAGCTGCGAATCATTTCCAGCGTCACCATGTATAATGTCGGCAGCATCTCCGCCGTGTATAGCATCGGCCCCATCACCGCCACTGAGTGTCATGGGAACGATAATGGGGTCATTATTTCCGCCAAATAGAAAGATATCGGAGCTAGAAGCTTCAATGTCATCATCTCCATTTGAACCACTAACATTGATGCCGGTGACACCGCTCGTTGCGTGATTGCAGCTCGTGTCGCCACCTATTTTGATGTATGTGGTATCCGTGCCTCCAGGTGTGTCACGGTAGATCAAGATTATATCGTTATTGTTAGTGCCAGTAAGGGATAGAACACCGCTACTGAAACTACAAGACATCAATTTTCTCCCTTCCAACTGCTCCGCCTCAAACATCGATCCCGACGCCCCGGCGAGGGCCAGACTCCTTCCCGGCATTCTTAGCCAATCGGGCACGAGCGATTTGACCGTCATTTGAGCTAGGCCAGTGAGGCGGTGTTTCAGATAAGAGAACTTGGCGAGACCGGCGAGGCGGCCTTTGTTGAACCAGCGCGCGATTGCCGGGCAATCCTTTGACCATTACTGGAAGCGAGACTTGGCCGGGATGTTTCCGGTTGCATGCTCGGATTCGCGGCCCTTTGAAAGCGCCTGGCAAACGGCCGGCACGAGGAGTTGCTTTTCCTTTTCTTCGCGGAGCTTCTTGGGTGTTTGACCGCATTCAAGCTCTGCTTGTTGAAGAACTTCCAAAACCAATGAGAACGACGAGAACCTTGAGCTTTCATAAAGCTCTCCTTAGAATAAGGAACCTTTTCTGAGGGTGCCGGAGAACAACTCTGGCACCAGAAAAATGGGACTTGGCCGGTACGCAATACGTGGCCAGGTCCTTTTTCTTTGAGATTATTGGGAGCGAAGCTTTTTCCTGGGGGGGGGGGGGCGCAGACTGGACTGCCTTGGCAGGCTAATGAGACAACAAATTGCTTTCTTCGCTCGACCACTGAATCCTCCGCCGTGGAGGGTTTTGGTGCAGAACTGAGATGTAGATGACTGTGGGAATTGTGACGTGGGTTATGGGAATGTCAAGATAATTCTGCCCAGATTGTGTAAACCATCTAAATATAAAGGAACACAAGGCGAACGCAGTCCTTCGTGTAGAAAAAGAGTGTGCAATTAATTCACGGAAGAGTTCAGTGACGCATCACGGCGCGGTGGGCTTTTGAGCGTTGAAGCACCGTAGATCGGACATGGGTGGTTAGAATTGTCGGAGAAATCGCAGGTCGTTCTCGACTAAATGTCGAATATCGTCGATCGCATACTTGCGCATGGCGATTCGTTCGATACCGAAGCCAAACGCCCAGCCGGAATAGATTTCGGGATCGATGCCGCAGGCCGTGAAAACGTTGGGATGAACCATCCCACAGCCGCCTAGTTCGATCCACTTCCCGCGATCTTCGAACCAGACATCGACCTCGGCCGAGGGTTCAGTAAAAGGGAAAAAGCTAGGCCGGAAGCGAATTTTGGTCGATTCGCCGAAATAGGCGCGGACGAACTGCAGGATGGTGCTTTTCAAATCGACCATCGTCACATTTTTATCAACCACGAGTGCTTCGAGCTGATGGAACATGAATAAGTGAGTCGCATCGACAGTATCCGGCCGATATACCCGGCCCGGAATCACAACGCGGATCGGCGGCTTCTGCGTTTCCATTATGCGGATTTGAACGGTACTCGTCTGGGTGCGGAGCAAAAGTGCTGAGTGCTGAGTGCTGAGTGCTGAGTTGTTGCCGTCCCCAGTGAGGTAGAAATTATCCAGCGGATCACGTGCTGGATGCTGTGGCGGAATATTTAGCGCAATGAAATTGTGAAATTCATCTTCCACTTCAGGTCCCGCCGCCGTCGCGAAACCCATGCGCGCAAATAAGTCGGTCAGTTCATCAATGACTTTGTTAAGGACGTGGCGATTGCCAAGCTTCGGACGAGCACCAGGCTCGGTGACGTCCATCCCGTCTTTAGACGTTCCTTCCCCAAGCCGGCCCAAATCGGCCGTTTTGGCCTCGAAAGCGGAACTGATCTGCTGCTTCGCTGAATTCACGCGCTGCCCGACCAGCGGTTTTTCTTCTTTGGAGGCCTTGCCGATCAATTGCATCATGTCTTTGACGGCGCCCTTGGCGCCTAAGTATTTGATGCGCCATTGCTCGAGTGCAATGGCGTCATGGACGTCGGCAAGTTCGGCTTCGGCCTGGGCGACGAGGCGATCGACTTCGGCTAACACATCGGACATTCGGACGCTCCGGTTTCCCTTGCTTACGCTACGGGCTCACAAAATCTAAATAAAAACACGCCGATTCTTTTTCGGGATCGGGGTGTGTAAACTAATGAGGTATTCTGTCGAGTGCGACGGAAGGGTCAAGCTCGCTGGAATGCGCGGAGGTACGCCATGGATATTTCAAAATTGCCGAAGCTGTCCGAGACGCCGAAACCTCCGGAGAGTGTGGAGCCGCCGACTGAAACGCCAAAGGCGTTGCCGTATGCTCCCCAACTGCCGGCAAGCGTGGGTGGAGAGGCGTGGATTAGCCTGGCGTTTGGAATATTGTTGATACTCTGGCAGCAGAACCTTCTGCGATGGATTACGGGCCGAGATGCGCCTCAAGCAGTTCTGGCTGACGGCACTTTGATTTCATACACGCAGTCATTTTTTTTCCTGAACGATCTTGGATTGGCTGCATTTGGGTTTGCACTGATTCTGAACGGCTTGACGTTGCTCGTGGGAAGGCCTTTGGTCATTCTGTTCGGGCTTCTGGCGATGGTCGGTTCGTGCGTTTTGAATGGATATACACTTGTTCGGCTTTACCCGGCGATGGGTCTGCAATGGTTCCCCGCGATTGCGCTGATCATGAGCGTTTACACGGCGATCTATCAGTGGAAATTAATTCGCATGATGAAGAGTGGCCAATCGGCACCGATGACTTGAGTGTTTAGGAATTTTGCCTCGGGTTCAATTTGATTCTAAATCCCACGGCGCTGCCGCGGGGAATGAAAGAGTGGAACGGAATGTCATTTACTGGCTTAATAGCTGCATGATCAATAGCCCGCAAACCAACGCATAGGCGAAGATCGCAACCCAGCTCACACTATTTCTCGTGTCTCGCGGCGGCATATATATCTCTATCCAATTAAGTCGTCGCAGAGGCCAATTCATTACCCAAAAATTAGGACAGACAGGGAGGGGAGTGGTTAGTTGTAAATTGACAGGCAGTTTCGGGTGCCATGCCCACGCGGGCCGTTGAAAAACGCTCGAATGACATGGATATTCACGGCCCGTGTGGGCATGTTTTCACTGATGCGCATCGCCACACCATGCTCACACCCGACTTTGTTATCCTTAGAACATCTCGATTTTTCATCGCCGGGTGTGAGCATGGCACCCGATCGCTTTGAAATTGCGAGCGGAATTATTAGTCACGAGCATGAATACATGCCCATGCCACCCGCTATCGACTGTTGGCCTTTTGGAGCGTCGGGGCGATTTCTTTTTCGACGGGCTGCGTGGTAGAGGAGGCTGCGGCGGCTGGTGTGGGTTTGGCGATGTTTTGCAGGATGATCACACAGTTATAGGCCCGGTTGTCGGCGGGGATTACATTCGCGCCGAGCTGTTGGCGGAATGACTCCGTGCGAAGCCCTTCGGCGGTATTGGCGGCGTTTGAATAAGCACGTTTGTAGCCGTCTTTATCCTTGTTTGCGGCTAACTGAGTTTCATTCAGAATGGCGCGGCCTTGATTACTGCGATCGAGTTCAAATTGATCGATACCCGCTTCGGCCTTTCGGAGGAGCCGCTGCTCGGCGACAGGACCATTGGCACCCGCGCCTTGTGCGTTATTGGTCGGGTCGTTGGCATACCAAGGCTGATTGACTTGCTCTTTACGGTTTTCCGGCAAGTCGGCAAGCATATTGGCATTGGCCTCTTTGAAATACCACATTTCGGCGCGAGTGGAAAAGTTATAATTAGCGACGCCACCTTGCAGTTGATCGGTGTTATCGGCTTTAAGGGTTGCCTGGACCTCGCGGCCTCCGGTCTCCGACAGTTGCGAGAGAGAGCCGGTGAGTTGCGCTGCCTGTAGGCTGTTCATGCGGCGAGCATAAATGACTCGAGCGTTGCCATCGGAATTGTTGATGGCGCTGAGTGTGTCGCGAGCGCTCCTGGCGAGCGATAAATATCGCTCGGTATTATTTTCAGAACGCGAGCGGGCTTCGGCGTCAACCGTAGCACCGTCAGTGGACTTGGCCAGAACGGGTGTTTTTTTCTCGGGCTGCCGAGCAGGTGCGGGTTGGCTCTTAATCGACTCGGCCAGGGTTTCCCGGGAGTTTTCTCGTGTTGCATAGCCGCCGGGCGCTGCACCGCGGGTCGGCGCGGGTGCCGGAGTATTGTAACGCTTGTTGTCCGCGGTGTTTTGAGCATCGGCCGATGCAGGGGCATCGGTCGGAAGTTCAGTCCGGGGGCCGGCGGTCCGAGCAACATCCGGTTTCTGGGCTGCTTCGGTAGTGCCGGCAGCTTTATCGGTTAGTTGCTTGACGTTGGTTCCGCCGAATCCACCACCACCGCCAAAGCCTCCATATCCGGCGCCGTATCCGCCGCCATACCCGCCGTGGCCTTGTGCACCTCGGGAAGCATAAGCGAGAGATGCGGATTCATTTGCCAGAACACCGGGGTCGGTCGTCTCGGAATATTCAATATTGTTCGTCGCGAGGAATCGCACGACTTCAGAGTTAGCCGCTTTCAGATCATTCGCCGAGACTGTGATCATCAACGTGCCGTTGTCAGCGATATCTGACGCGAGTCCGACGGTGTTCAAAGTGGATTGAACCGCTTCGTCCAATGCGTATGCGTCAGTGGCCTGCGAAGCGGCGACCGTGAGATTGGGAACCACGGCGAGTTCGCTGAGGTTCTTTGATCGTTCGCCTCCGTTATCTCGCGCGAGCAGTTCGGATTCAGTTGCTTCGCGGAAGGCACCGTCCAGCGAACGGCGCGTGTCATCAGTGCGCGGCTGAACGATGGCGATGGTCGGTGTATGCGGCGGGAGTACGGAATAGACCACAATACCAAGCCCTGTCGCCAGAGAGATAATGGCGGCGGCGGAAAGAATCTGCGGCCAGCGCGGGGCGCGAGCACGGCCAAGCGTGAGCTGTAATGGCTCGCCGCCGATGAGCGCTTCGCGTTCTAATTGAGACTGAAACCCCTCCATGAGATCGCGAGGCGCGTGTTCGCGCGGCAATTCGCGAAGCCGGGTGCGATGGCGGATCAAATCCTGAAGCAACGCGCCGTGCGTCGGATTAGCCGCGAGATGTTCCTCAATCTCCGCTCGCTCGGAAGGATTTAGATCATCCTCGACGTAAGCGCAAAGCCTGGCCTCGATATTTTCCGTGTTATCTGCCATGTTCCTGTCGTTCTAACATGATATCGACATGATCTACCGCGTCATCTACTGCCGGGCGTCCTGTAAGTAAGACTTCAACTCATCCCGCAGCGCGAGCCTCGCGCGGAATAACCGGCTTTTCAAGGTTCCCAGCGGAAGATCGAGAACCTCGGCCATCTGCTGGTAATCGAATCCTTCGATATCACGCATGACCAGAACAGCGCGATACTCTGCATCCAGTCGGCCAAGCGCCTTAACCACTTGATCGGCGAGTTCACGCCGCTGCAAGTCTTCCGCCGCCGATTCGGTTCGATCGGCGGCGAGGCGATCCATCAGGCTTGACGCCTGATCTTCAACATCGCGCTCACCATTCCCATTTCGACTGGGCGAGAAAAAGCGAAGGTAACTGCCTTCGCTTTTTATCAACATTGTAATTTAATCAGTAAAAATCGCTCTTATTCTGCATTGGCAAAATCGAACAGAAGGCTGAAGCGCAATGTGTTGCTCAGCGGGTTGCGGTTGGTACCGTTACCAGAAGGAACGATGTAAGAGAAATTAAGGCCAAACACATTAAATTTAAGACCAACGCCTGCGCTAAAATACTTTCGGTTACCCTTGGTTTTATCTTCATAAAAGTACCCCGCCCTTATAAAAAACTGGTCGGCATAAGCATATTCCGCACCAGCACTTATTTGTATCTCTTTAAACTCGCTTTTTGAATCTCCAAAAGATGAAAACCAAGAACTTACAACACCTTTACCATAGTAATCACTTAGCAGTTTTGCATTTTCTATTTCGTCGGTAGAATCATTTCCTGTACTAACTGCTATTGGTGGTGTAGGAACAAGCAATTTATTAAGGTCTAAGCCAAACATAATTTTGTTATTCTCATCTATTACAGCAGTGTAAGAAATGCCCAATCCTATATTAGCTGGAATGTAATCCCTTTGCTCTGCGTTGCTCGTATAGGAGAGTTTGCCACCTAAGTTTGAAAGCGAAAGACCTGCACGCAGACCTTTACCAATATCATTTACACCATTATAAAATATACCTATATCGCCAGCTACAGTATTACCTGCTTTGATAGCAGCGCCGCTGGTCGATGCAAAACCTCGGGCTAAGTTGGAATTAATGTACCGTAAAGAAGCACCCACACCCCATTTTTCGCTCAGTTTTCGGCTATAGCCAACGTCGAAAGCCAGTTCGGTTGGTTTACCTTTCCCAATCTCTTGACCGTTAAAATCGGTAAATTGTATAGAACCCAGGTTAAAATAACGTAAAGAGGCCGTCAGGGCTGATTGGTCATCAATTTTGTAATAGCCAGCCATGGTTGCTAAAAAAACATCGTTCACACCCAAATCCTTCAACCAAGGGGTATAAGTTACCGAGAAACCACCTTTGTTTTCTATAAACGGGGTTTTAGCCACATTCCAAAAAGATGAGTTGGCATCAGGCGAAGTAGCCACGCCAATGTCGCCCATAGAACCGCTTCTAGCATCGGGGCTGATGCGTAAAAATGGTACTGCGGAAGTAACTACATTGTTTACATTTTGGCCAAAAGAAGTAAGGCCCGTTGTGAGGGAAAGCATTGTACCAAGGGTACGGAGTGACATCTTCATGTAGATAAAACTTTGATTTTTACATATTTACAACATAATTCTTACAGCTGAAACTGCAAGCCCGATATTGTATGAACTTAATTACAGAGTAAAAATCAACCAGTAGGCAGTTAGAATTAGTTTAAAAATAGAAAATAGTGGCGGGCACTATAGGCAAATATAACGTAGAAAGTAGTTTAAAATTACACATACTGCGAAAAAAATGAAGTTTTTACTAGAAATGCTTTCTTATAGGACTAAGCTTAACAATAACATGGTATGTTGCTTTTCTTTAACAACATTATAAAACAATATCCTTTTAAAGCCATTGGAATTTCTAGGTTTTTTTATAAAATAAGCGGGCAAATATTGGCGTTGAATTGCTTGGCATGCAAGCCATAAGGCAAAAGCAGCAGAGGTTGGATATTCACCGCTAACGTGCTTATAGCGGGCAATGGCAGTTTCCGGCCCAAACATACTTTCGCAGTTTTTGTATAATTCGAGCATTCTTATATCACCATTCTCACCTGTCAGTAATAAATCAATTTCGGCTTTATCTCCCACATTCTCCCTCAAAAAATTCTGCAGTCCCTCTCGTGCTAAATCAACATCCTTGGTATGCAACAATTTCAACGCATCCAATTTGGCGATAGCCCCGAGCTGCTGGCCACTTACCAAAAACATGGCGGCGCCTTCTCCTGCAATGCTTCCGGTGGAGATATTTTCATACAAGCCTGTCTCCGCCACCGATTCTTTTTTGTACCATCCATCCAATCGCTCAAGGTTATAATTATGAAATGCATTTTCCTCCACGCCACCCACCAAATAAGTATGTTCAGGCCTTTCAGCCAGCATCATGGCAGCATCAACGAGCCCATTTTCAAACGCATGACCATGGTGCACATGAGTGATATTGTAATTTTTGTTATGAGTAAGCATTCCTAACTGCCCAGCAATGGCGTTAGCGGTACTTTGTACAAACCCGCCCGGAGAAAGCATGCCTTCGTTATAGTCCACCAACTGTTTCAAAAAATTGCCGCTATCTCCAATGGAGCCATGTGCTGTACCTATTATGATACCGTCAGGTTGAATGTCTTGCAGTAAGGGCAAAGCAGAACCAACCGCCATACGTACAGCCTTGCCCATGCGCCTCAACATACCTGCAGGAATATCTTCATAATCTGGCTCAATGGCTTTCATTTGATTGTCTGCAGGGATTTCTACCTTACTATCAAAAGCCTTGATGGGCGATATACATGCTGTTTGATGTATGTACAACATAATTATAGTCAGACTTTTGAAAAAATGAGAGAAGAGCAATTGCCGCCAAAACCAAAAGAATTGGACATGATATGCTGCAAGGGTTTCTGTTGGTATTCTAGAACTGGTACAAACCCTGTGCTGGCAATAGGTTCTTGAAATTGAAGCGCTGGGTAAAGTTCCTGATGTTGCAAATTCAAAATACTAAAAACCGCCTCTATGGCACCTGAAGCAGCCAATGTATGCCCCGTATTAGCCTTGGTGGAGGCAAACATGGGTGGCTTGCCAAATAAACGCCGCATGGCTACCGACTCAACTTCATCATTATTTTCGGTGGCTGTGCCATGTGCATTTATGAAACTGATATCGCTTGGCTGCAAACCAGCTATTTGCAATGCTTTTTGCATCGCTAAAAACGGACCATGCCCATCGGGGGACAAAGCCGATGGATGAAACGAATCCGTTGTATTGGCATAGCCACTCAATACTGCATAGATATTCTTCTGCTGCACATCTTCCTCTTTTTCCAATACGATATATGCCGATCCCTCACCTAAGTTAAGCCCTTCCCTGTTAGCATCAAAAGGGCTGCACAGGTGAGAAGATAAAATGCGCAAAGAATTGAAACCGTTGACGGTATATTTTGCCAAACTGTCTACACCGCCAACAATGGCCCGCTTAGCCAGGCCATGTTTTATCAGCCTTGCCCCGTACATTACGGCGTTAGCCGATGATGAGCAGGCAGTGTTTATAGTGTTTACTAAGCCCCCAATTTTGTATCTGTCTTGTAAAAAAAGGGCGATAGAAGCACTGTCGTAAGAAGCTACATACTCCGAACCCGCATTTATAGCGTTACTATCTTGGTACATTTCATCGGTAAGGCACAAGCCGCCCACAGTGCTTGCATTTATAAAAGCAGTATCTGGGCTTTGGAGTTGCGATTGAATAAAACCTGCTGCTTCTACAGCTTGCTGCAAAGCATGAAGGGCCAGCAAGGATGTTCTTGTAGTGCCTGGTTCGTGGACATTCAAGGTTTCCTTTAACTGATTAGTGGATATTTTTATTTCGCCGGCAGGCAAAATACCGGCATAATAGGTGGATAGAAATTCAATATGACTAATGCCGCATTTCCCATTCATCAGCGAATAGCGGTTTTCTGCTACAGATTGGCCAATGGCGGTCACAATACCCATGCCTGTTATAACTATTCTACCCATTGCATCCCCAGTTGTTTTTACAAGCTTTACCGCTTCCTGTTGGCCTCCACATAAGCCGCCAAAGTATTAATATCCACCAATATTTTCCGGCCATCTTTGGGGTCTTTAATATCAATACCATATTCTCTTTGGAGCAATACAATTAGCTCAATAGAGTCAATGGAGTCCAGGCCCAAGCCTTCACCAAACAGCGGCTCATCGTCCTTTATGTCTGCGGGAGTTAATGATTTCAGGTTCAGGAATTCAATTATCTGTTGTTTCAGTTGTTGCTTTAATTCAGCAGTTTCCATATTTTTTCATTTTTTACGAATCAGAGACCCGTGTTATCATTTTACGAATCGGATATTCGTGTTATCTCAACGTAGCGCTTCGAGATACGATTGCCAGTTGAAAAAGAAAAATAGCAGCGAGTAAAGGTATAAGATTCGACACAATATCTTCAAAACTGCCACCTTCTAAGAAAAGACCGTAATAGCTTTCGAGACACCAATGTAGCGGCGAAACGTGCATAAATGGCTTAAAAGATTGTGGCATTACAAAGGACGGCACAAGAATACCACCTACCGCCGCAAATAATATAACAGACACGGCTCCAAAACCATTAGCCTGCTCTTGGGTACGAGCAAAAACACCTACACAAAGGGCATAACTTACAGCGCACCATCCGCAAATAATGGTTACTAGCAGCAAAGCCCACACATTATGAGGGATATTGAGGCCCGGCAAACCCATTTTTGGAAAAAGCCAGATACCTATGCCGAAAATAACTGCTGCCTGCAGTACGGTTACTAAAACGTATGTGATTTGTTTGGCAGCCAACGCCAGCAAATAATTGGTAGGCATCGTTTGTAAGCGTACAAAACTACCGCTTTGCTTTTCTCGAACCACATTGGTACTTAGCGAAATAACCACAAAAAACATGGCAAAAACCGTCCATGCAGGAATATTGTGCTGTGTTGCATTGGGAATATTCCGGCTTCCATCTCTCGAAACAGGAATCTGTTTGAGCGGTGCCTGGTCACTTAAAATATCTGCCTCCATGCTGTCAGGCATGGGTTGCTCGTTTACCGCAAAATAAACTGACCGCAATATCTCTCGGCTTTGCACCATTTGTATGGCGCTCCGCAAGCCCCCCTGCACCGATTGGCGGAAGGCCTCTTGCAAAACTGGGTGATAATAAAACAAAATGGAATCGCCAGGTTGATTGGACGACTTGCCGCTATCAGCATCCAGCCCAAAACTCTTAAGTGCTTTTGCAGAAACGGCCTGGGCTTTTAGTTTCGTTTTAGCGGTAAAATCTGCCGGGATAACAACTGCCACCAACGCATCCTTTTTGTTCATCCGTTCTTTTAGCTCTACCTCGGTCTGATTGGCGGGCGCTTGCAATAGTTGGAAAGTACCAATTTTCTCAAATGCTTTGATAAGTTGTTTGGCAGCATCACCAGTGTCCTTATTGCAAACCAGCAGGTTCACCTTGTTTTTATTTACCAGTTCAAAAGTGTTGTTTTGAACAGAGGTAATCACAATAGCCAATAAAACAGGCATGGCAAACATGACCGCAAGGCCGGCTTTGTCCCTGCCTAAAATGCGCAAGTCTTTTAGTATGGCTGCGTAAAGTTTGTACAAATGATTTTTTTGTATTCGGCAAAGGAAAGTCAAAAATTAATCCCGATATGCCTTACCCGTTAAGTTTAAAAACAAGCCTTCAAGCCCGTCCTCCTTATGCTGCGCCAGCAAATGCCCAAGCGAGTCGTGAGCAATGATTTTACCTTGGTCAATTAAGGCAATGGTTTGGCAAAGGTCTTCAGCTTCAGCTAATTGATGGGAAGTATAAATGAGGGTTGTCCCTAGCTCATTCAGTTTTTTTAAATACCCAATTATGGCATGACGGGTTTGCACATCTACACCCACAGTTGGTTCATCCAAAAACAGCACTTTAGGTTGATGAATAACGCCGATAGCCAGATTTACCCGGCGTTTCATGCCACCCGAAAACTTATGGACTGCTTTGTTCCGAACATCAGCCAGCCCCAATACTTCCAACAACTCTATAATTCTTCTACCTGTCTCTTGCCTGCCAAGACCAGCCCATGCACCAAAAAACTCCAAGTTTTCTACTGGGCTTAATTCATGGTAAAAAGAATACTCCTGGGGTACAAAGCCGAACTGCTTTTTTACAGCTCTGTTATTTTGGGAAACCTTGCTGCCCAATAATTCTATCCTACCGTTTTGGGATTGCAGGAGCCCAGTCATTAGGTACATGAGTGTGGTTTTACCAGCCCCATTTGGGCCAAACAAACCAAACCTTTCACCTGCAGGCACGGTAAGGCTTAGGCTTTCAATGGTTTTGAAGGCCTGGCCTTTGTACGAGAAATTAATATTTTGTATTTGAATAGCGGGAGACAACAACGATGATAAATGGTTAATGGAAAACTGCCGGTGAGAAAATTATTTATCCCACTTTATCTTATCAAGCATCTTGAATGCATTCTGCTCAATATCTGCAACTTGCAACAGGTAGTCGCCCATTACATCAAAATCGGCCTGGCTGCCAATACGGCCTTTGTAAATGCCTGCAGCCTGTACCGCAGCAGTACGCCACAAGTCGCCAGCTTTAGTAAACTCCTTCGAGGCTTCCATTAAGTCATCGTGAGGATGATAGGCAAATGATTCCTGCAAAAAGGCACCATAAATATACCTGAAACCGCCACCGCCTGTGCCAATCTCCTCTTGCATACGCACCAGCTGTGCCAGATACAAACCAGCTTTTTGCTGTCCCAGTTTATCCCGCCATTTTTTTATTTTTTTGCCTGTAAAACGGATGCCGTTTACGCCAGCAATCGGGCCAGGCAGTTTTATCATGTCACGCACATTGCGTTTTATGCCTTTTTTAATGGCATCTTTCATCTGCTGGTCGGTTACAATCCTGCTTTCTTTCGGATAGTAAAGCTGGCCTTTAGGTGCCAATGCGCCCTTCGCAAACCGAACCCTTTCGAGTTCATAACTGCTAAGGCTGGTTACCTCCTCCATAATGGGGTCGCTAATCAAAAAGCGGTCGTCCTCCTTGCCATACACAATCAGGTTGTGGGCATTAAAATGAAACCGGTATTCCTTAGGGAAATAAGTAAGGTAAAAAACGCCCACTTGGCAACCGACAGGCTGTCCGGCAGCCAAGCATTCTTCCAGCACTTTCTGCGCTTCCTGCGGTGTGGAAAACCTTTTGCGCACAATGGGTATATCAAGCGACTTGCAAGTGCGCTTAAAGATGAGCCCCGGCATGGTGCGAAAGGCTATGGCGGGGCCATTGCTTACTTTTAAAAACGGGATGTATACAAAAAACAAACCCGAACCAATGCCAAAGGCCAGCGGTTCGGTCAATTTAAAAGCTCCTGCGCTGCGCAGCAAATTAGTTGTAACACCGTTTTCGCAATGCGCAGCCTGCAAATGTTTAAACTCAGTCTTCATGCACCTCAAGGGTTTTTAACTGCTGCAGCGTTACATTAAATGCGGCTGCGTATTTCTGTAATTTTTTTTCTGACAATTTATTAAACACCTCCGGTTTCATGTGGCGTTTTATCTGCCATTGCCAAAAGCCAGTGTATGCCGCCACGGTAGCCATATCCATCAGCCGGTATTCTATAAAAAAAGCCACAGGACTTACTTCATTGTTCAGCACTTTTTGGCGGGCAGCCGCTATATGTTCATCAATATCTTTCCATGTAATGTCCAATGCAGATTCCTTCACTTCCCAGCCATTGCTAAGCGCCGTAACATATTTGCCCGATTCATCCACGGCATAGCATACCTCCTTGGTAAGCCTCGATAGTGCGCCGGGGTCTTGCGGTATGTCTTCCTTTTTCATAAGATTGTTTGGCGTAAAAAGTAGGGGCTTCCTTACCCAAAAACAAGCATTTTTTGCTTATTCAATGTCTTTTTAAACTGCGGGGTTTGTACTGTCTTTTCTTCTACCAAGTCAATGTTCCTTTTCAGCACATTCTCCATCGAAAATTTAAAGTCGAAATAGTTATCTGTGTACTCCTGCTCCGCCACATTATCAAAATCTACCAGCAAATCGATGTCGCTTTCGCTGCTGAATTTTTCTGTGAGCACTGCGCCAAATGCATAGAGGCTCTTCACTTTATGCGTTAAACACAGCTTGGCAATCTCCTGCTTATTCACTTCAAGTCCGTTCATTTTACGTTTATGTATTTCATCAAACTTACAACAATTAATGGCGATAATGGACAAATGAATATCCTAGCAAACCGTCATCAGACTATACATATAAGAAAACCTCGAGCTTTCGGGCACCAGTAGCAGTATTTTTTGACCTTTTTGCAACTTGCCACTTTTAAATAGTTCATCCACCATTAAATAGACAGAAGCAGCGCCCACATTGCCCACTTCGCTCAGGTTTACAAACCATTTTTCGTGGGGTATCCCGTTTTCATTTTCAATCAGTTGGTCAAAAATCTTTAGGCGGAAGAAATCGCTGCTCATGTGAGGAAGGAAGAAATCCACATCTTCCGTATTTACATTATGCTTGGCCAATACTTCCTTTAGCCTGATGCCTCCTAGCAGCACAATGTTCTCGCTCAACAGTTTTACATCCTGCTTTATGCTAAGTACTGAGCCGGCCAACATTTCTTCTGTAGTATAGTCCAAATATCCTTTCAGTGTGCCATCTTCCAACTTTTCAGCACCCATGTACATGCAGGCATCTTTTGCATTGGCGTATGATACGCCTTCTATCCATTCTATCCGCAGGCTTAAGCCATTCTCATTTTTCCTGTTACTTAAAAGAAAGGCCGAAGCTCCATCGCTCAGCATCCAGCGTAGGAAATCCTTGTCAAAACTGATGTACGGGTTGCCTTCCAGTTCGCCTACCTTATGGGTTTCTTCCTCAAAAACCTCGCTGCGGAGAGCGGCGGAAAAACGCTCGGAACCAGTGGCCACCGCTGTTTCCACATCTCCCGTTTTAACGGCCATAAAGGCATACTTCAGTGCATGCATACCAGCACAACACACACCCGATGGAGAAACAACCTCCATTGAAGGCGTTTCGGGCATCCAGCCATGAACCATTACGCCGTGAGACGGCATCATTTGATCAGGCGATGAAGTACCGCAGCTCAACAGTTGCACATGCTGTATCTCATCCGGATTTTCTTTGAACAAATCTTTTATAGCAAGTGCAGTCAGTTGGGCATTTGTATGGGTATGCTTTCCTTCTTTTGTAAGGGCATAAAACCGGCGCTTGATTCCATTGTTGCGTAAAACTATCCTTCTCGATTTGGAGGGCTTGCCATTTATCAACCCCAAATAATCCTCCATTTCGTCATTTGAAACAGGCTGATTGGGAAAATAATGGCTGGTCCTTGTTATATAAACCTCACTAAACGACATTGTTATACTTCTTTAATTCAATTCCATTAAATACTGCCTTTTCTTATTGATAGATTTTCCGAGAAATGGCTTGAAGAGCAATCCATAAATTCCAACCACAACCGGGGCCACCATAAAAAGGGCAATTAAAAGATAATATTTAAATAAAACAAGCCACGGCCCTTTATTCTTCTTTTTATTTATCAGCTTGGCCCAAAGCGAAAACATGATATTTGCTCTTGGCTCAATAAACATCAAGTCCCATTTTACATCAATTGCCTTTTGCTTTATAAAAGCAGCCTGCAGGCTTTTCCATTCCTGAGTATCTAAGTACGGCAGCACCGTTTTGCCAAATTCGCCAGCCCCATCAATATCCTTTTGCGCCACACCGGGGTAAGGGAAGATGTTCCAAAGCCGGTCTTTTTTGCCCCACAGCATCCAGTATAAAATAGTGACACCGCTCACATAATTCTGGTGTTTGTCAAAAAGCACCACGTTACCCACCCAGTTTGTTTCAGCCTCCTGCAGTCCTTTCTTTAAAGGCTTCATAGCATTCAGCCACATATTGCGGGCACCTGTTACCGTAATCAACGGAGTGTTTTTTGCAATGGCCTTAAATACAGGATGTTTAATGATAGAAGTGGTAGGAATACTAGGGGATAAAAACCATGGCTGCCATCCTAATACTATCAAATCATATTTCTCTTCCTTTGGAAAAAATGGTTGCAAAGCGGTTGGTACACCGCTTACACTATCTGGCATTTCCTTAAAAAAACTTTCCGCACTCCAAGGAAACCCATACTCTTCTACTGGCCTTACCCGCAGTTTTTCTACTTGCATGCCAGCATCAGAAAACGGGGCAGTAAAATTATCCAGGATATTTTCCAGCTGCCCCGTTTGGGTATAATAAACCACCAGTATTTTTTTCTTCATCAGGTTGTTTCCGCTTTAAAGTCTTCCGGCTTGAGCACTTTGGATTGTTTAGTGTAATCAAGCACTACTTTTTGCACGTCTGGCGAAAGACTCTTATAATTCTGCTTTATATAGGCCCCGTCTGTCTCCATATTCGTATTATATTTCAATACTTTGGGTGCGTGTTCCTGTATCATTAATCTTAATAATCTATACTCCGCATTATTTGCATGGGATTGAATAGCTTTCTCTAGCTTTTGGTTACCTAATTTAAACATTGACAGCTTTTTGGAAGCGCCGTTGGCAAAAGCCGCCTTCTTCATTAATAAAGCACCCTCATAGGCATCTTTGTCGCTGCCAGCACTTTTTTGAACAATGGCTATTTGTGCATCAATAGTTTGTTCATTGTTAGCTCCCAATGCAGTATAAAAATCACTTTTCTCAACCTGGGCATTTGTTACATTAGATAAAAGTAATAAACCGAAACAAACGAAAAATTTTGTAATACCTGATTTGAGGTTGAATGTTGTCATAAAAAACAAAGATAAAAGATTAATAAAAAAGACATGAATTAGTCATGTACAACCATTTTATTAACCCAGAAAAAAACAATGCCAAAATAAAGATGGAGTAAGAATGTTACAAAGTTAACCGCAGGCCGATTTCAGGTCTGAAAAAAGCAGTGCCGCCGGTAATTTTAGGGGCGTTTTTTAGTAACAAAGTAGCCTGTTTTTTCTTATTGCCGCCAATAATAAGGCAGGTAACACCGGTGGCTACCATGGCGCCGCCAGCGCATATCCATATTACCCGGGGGTCGTTTGTTTTGTTGGGTATAAGGCCGGTGGTGGCCAAAAAACCAATGCCTAGCAGCCCGATTGCAACGCCTTTTGTATTGTACGAGCGTCGTTGCTGCATTAATACATCATACTTCCATTTAAGAGGGGCACTAAGTTGCGAATAGGCAGGTGGGTGTGGGATTTTAGCGTATGCTTTTGTCAGCCTCATTTTTTCGTACCTTACCGAGTCATCGTTAAGTAATAACCTTTTTACCCGGCTATTTTGGGCTGACAAGCTCGAGAGAGAAAAAACTGTGAAAAGAGCGGCGAGTAAGAATTTCATGTTGTGTAAATTTAAAAACCGTGTTACAAAACTATTGTATAAAGCTAGCTACGTTGCAATTTTAATACCTGCCCTCTTTTTTGCCGATATTTAGCTCAGATTTTACCTATTGTTTAACCAAGCAAGCTATGAACCGAAAGCATTTTTTTGCCAAACTATTGCCAGCCACACTTGCCGGCCTTTGGTCGAAGGAACTGCTGGCCTTTCCGGCTGAGCATCCGCATGCTGGCAAAATTCCCCGGTATCTTAAAAAAGGCGATACTATTGGCATTACCTGCCCAGCCAGCCCTATGGAACTGGGCGATGTAAAATACTGCGTGGAGGCCCTGCATGGCTGGGGCTATAAAGTACGGTTTGGAAAAACCATTGGATTGCACTGGCAACGCTTTGCCGGTACTGATGAAGAGCGGGCAGCCGACCTGCAGCATATGCTGGACGATAGGGAAATTGACGCCATCCTGTTTGGCTGCGGTGGCTACGGGGTAATGCGCATAATAGATAAAATAAACTGGAAAAAATTTGCTGCCAAGCCAAAATGGCTAATAGGCTTTAGCGATATCACTGCCTTTCATTGCCATATAAATACGGTGTTTGGCATACCCACCATCCATGCAGATATGGCCAATGGCTTTGGCGGCTCGCTTGATAATTCAGCTTTTACACTAAAGGAGGCTATGGAAGGGAAAAGGACCAGTTACGAGCTGCCCAACCATATGAAAAACCGCACTGGCAGCGACAAGGGACAGCTGGTGGGCGGCAACCTGAGCCTGATATGCGCCATGCAAGGCAGCAAAAGCGAGTTGAACACTGAAGGCAAAATACTTTTTATAGAAGACCGTGGCGAGTACAAATACAATATTGACCGCATGATGATGAACCTGAAGCGGGGCGGCAAACTAAGCAAGCTGGCAGGCCTTGTAGTGGGTGCTTTTACGGCCAGCAAGGAAAGTGAGGAGATAACGTACACCATGACGGTGGAAGAAATCATCTACGAAAAGGTGAAAGAATATGGCTACCCGGTGTGCTTTAATTTGCCCGCAGGGCACCAAACCGAGAACTGGGCCTTGAAACTGGGATTGCACTATCACCTGAATGTGCAAAACAACGGAAGCTGGCTTAAGGAAGTAAAAACAAGTAGCCAAACGCCTTTGAAAAAAGTACAGGTAGGCACAACACCTGTTTTGGATTCAGTGAAAACGGACAACAAATGACCAGTATTCATCTTATAACTGAAATAAAAGCTTCTGCAACCATCTGTTTCGATTTATCGAGAAGCGTGAACATCCACTTGCTAAGCACCGCCAAAACAAACGAGACCGTAATAGGCGGCCGGGCAAGTGGCCTGTTTGAAAAAGGCGATACCGTAACCTGGCGGGCCAGGCATTTTGGCATTTACCAAACCTTGCAGATGCATATTACACACATAGAATTTCCCTTCTTTTTTGAAGACCGGATGCTGAAGGGCATTTTTAAAAGCATTTGCCACCGGCATTATTTTACTGAAAAAGATGGCTGCACTACCATGAGGGATGAGTTTGACTATGAAGCGCCGTTTGGCTGGGCGGGCAGCCTGTTTGATTATTTTTTGCTAAAAAAACACTTGACCAATCTGCTGGAAGAAAGGAATAAGGTAATAAAGCTCCATGCTGAAGCGGAACCAATCTTGCAGTAGGGCTCCCATCTTCTTCTCTCATCATGCAAATTTTCGACAGCGCACCAAATATTTCCCAAATAGCGCCATATTATTGGAATTATTAGCAACCATTTCTATTCCACCACCAATAGGCTGCACCCCCGTATATCGCTATTATCCATCCGGCCCAGCACCTCAAAAATTCCGTCGGCGTATATTTTGCCCACATCGGCCGTTTCTATAAAGCAGCAACTGTGCAGGTTGGCCAAATCAATCACGCATAGCAGGCCGGCACCTTGGGGTTTTATATCGAAGGGGTCATCCTCGCCCCGCACAAATACCCGCATCCAAGGGGGGCATTCAAACAGGCCATTCCCTTTGGAATAGGCTTGGGACAACAGTTCGGTCATGCCGTACTCCGAGTGGATTTCTTTCACCCCAAAAGCTGTTGTCAGCTGCTGGTGTACCTCCTGCCGGGTCAATTCCTGGCGGCGGCCCTTCATACCACCTGTTTCCATAATAATGGTATGCTGTAATTGCATGGGAAATTCGGCGGCAAATTCGAGCAGGGCAAAAGTGACGCCCAGTAGGATGGTTTTTTTACCCGCAGCTTCCCGCTTTTGCAAAATGCTTATCAGCTTGCCTTGGGCTTTCAGAAAAAAACCACTGTCGGCATCCTGCGACAATGCTATCAATTTTTCAGCCATATAAATAAGAGAGGAGCCCTGCCGCTCCAGATAAGCGGGCAGCAAGCACAGGAATGCGTAGTCCTCCGGCTTGCCATAAGCCAGCTCGAACCCCTGCAAAAACGAGCTTTGGTACAGCGAAAGATCCTTTACAAGATGGCGGCTGCTAAACATGCCCGTAGTGCCGCTGCTGGTAAACACTTGCTCGGCTTTGCCTTCAAACGATACAATACTGTGGCTTTTAAAAAAAGAAATGGGCAAAAAAGGGATGTCGCTGAACTCGTTTACAGAAGTAGGCGTTACTTTCCGACTGTCGCAATATTGCCGGTACACTGGGTTATTTTGCCATTGGAAGCTAAAAATCTGCTTACATCTGTCAAATAATGTTTCTTTTGTAACGTTAAATATGCTAGCGGCTACCAAGCCATTGTTTTCATCATTCAAGATATTCTTACTTTTGAGGTATGCGTTTTAAAAATTCAATTATCCCGGCCGTTGTAGTGGCAGCATCTGCAGCCCTTTTGCTTACGGCTTGCAGCAAAGATAAATTTACCACTAGGCCACAGCTAAAGTTTTTAGAGGCTAAAAGTTACGATGTACCTTTTGGCGATATCATGGAGTTTTATATTGAGGTAACGGACAAGGAAGGCGATATTTCGGACAGCCTTTTTATGATGGACAGCAAAGCCAGTTGTCCGTTGAGTGATTTTAAAGAGCCAGTTTATTTTAGGATACCTCCCATAGTACCTATAAGAAATCTGAAGGGGGAAATAGTAGTAAGTTTTTCCAATGGGCAACTTAGAGAAGGCTACCCCACATACAGCCCGCAGTGCGAGGACAAAAACGATACGACAACCTTTAAATTTTGGATAAAAGACTTGGATGGTAATGTGAGCGATACAGTAGTGATGGATAAACCGATTATTATTCGCCGCTAGTGTTAATTTTTATTCGTCCTTCATTATAAGTTCTCATTTTCATATTGAATTACTATTTAGAAAGCACCTGCAAACAACAGGTGCTTTCTAAATAAATAAACACTATACAATACTTTTTAAAAAACAAATACCAAAATAAGCATTATGGCTAAAAACAAGGAAAAAGAAAAGAAAAGCGACAAAAAGGAAGTGGTAGTAAAAGAAGTGACGGCAACATCACTGCTAACCCCGGCTTCAAACGACTTTTTAAAAAAATACCTGAACACCCCCAGCCCCGTTGGCTTCGAAAACAGCGGACAAAAGGTTTGGCTGGAGTATGTGAAACAATATACTGATACCAGTTTTACTGACCCCTATGGTTCTGCAGCGGCCATTATAAATCCCGAGCACCCATTTAAAGTGGTAATAGAAGCCCATGTGGACGAAATAAGCTGGTTTGTAAACTATATAACCGACCAGGGGCTGATATACCTAAAGCGCAACGGCGGTGTGGACCATCAGATAGCGCCGAGCATGCGGGTTTTTATCCATGGCAAAAAAGGGATTGTAAAAGGCGTCTTTGGCTGGCCAGCCATCCATACCCGCCTGGGCGGGGCCGATGCAAAAGAGCAGCATCCAAAGCCAGAAAATCTTTTTCTTGACTGCGGCGCCCGCAATAAAAAAGAAGTGGAAGACCTGGGCATTCATGTAGGGGCCGTGGTTACTTACCAAGATGGCATCGATGAACTATCGTATGATTACTTAATAGCCCGTGCATTCGACAACCGGGTGGGCGGCTTTATGATAGCCGAAGTGGCACGCCTTATAAAAGAGAACAAGGTAAAACTGCCATTTGCACTGTATGTGGTAAATGCCGTGCAAGAAGAAATTGGCCTTCGAGGTGCCGAAATGATTGCACGCCGCATAAAGCCCAACGTGGCCATTGTAACCGATGTAACCCACGATACCACCACGCCCATGATTAACAAAAATATTGAGGGCGATATCAGTTGTGGCAAAGGCCCATCGCTGGCTTATGCGCCAGCCGTACACAACAAACTGCTGGGCTTGGTAGAAAAAGTAGCCGCCGAAAAAGAGATAAAAGTGCAATGGCGTGCCCTTAGCCGCAGCACTGGAACCGATACCGATAGCTTTGCCTACGCCAACGATGGCTGCCCGTCGGTCCTCATCAGCATCCCACTGCGCTATATGCATACCACTGTGGAAATGATACACAAAAGCGATATTGAGAACACTATAAAATTGATGTACGAAACGCTGCTGCAGCTGACTCCGGAGACAAACCTCAGTTATTTTGATTGATGCAAATCCGCAGCCTTGTAATTTTGGGTTTCAACTATTATAAATGACCTTCCTCAAAAAAGTATACCGCTACAACAAACCAATGTTTGGCGGTATGCTTTTTTTTGTGTGCATACAGTTGTTCTGCTTTTACAAAGGCGGCATGGTGTTTACGCCATTTTATAATTATGGCATGTACTCGGAAGTGATGGATGTGAAACCTGAGTACGAGATAAACGGTGTTGGCCATGTAAAGGGTAATGACTTTTCACCTCAAAGTTGGGATAAGATTTATTATACTTTGGGCCAATATCAATCGCTTGATAAAAATGATTCATTGTATGCAAATGAGGTTATACGGCTTTTTGCAAAAGCGCATTTACTGCAGCCTGCAACCGCAAATTTTATCCGCCCTCTTTCGCCAGCTGATTTTAATGCGTGGTATGCTGCTTGCTTAAAACAAGCCGGTATTCAATCTGATTCTTACAATTGGAAACCTTCCATATATTCTTGGAATGGCTATGCGCTAATGTTCTCAAAACACCATTGAACACTTTTACACCACATACCCGACAAAGGTTTACCAGCAGTTTCATCATGCTGTTTTACGCACTGGCCATTTACAAATGGCTGAACGGTATGTTCATGTACCAAATGGAGCCGCATTTTTTCAATACCCGGTTCGACGGCACCACTTGGCTGCTGATGCAGACAGGTATTCACACTTGGTTGCTAGACAATAAAACAGGCTGGCTATTGTTTGACCTCGCTTTTTATTCAATACCATTATTGTGGTACTCGGTTTGGAAAAAAAATGAAAAGACCGCAACATGGGCGGCCTTAGCCTGGCTAGTTGTCAATTACATTTATATCCAATGTTACACGCTTTTCCCCACCGTTTCCATTGAAGCAAGCATTGCTTGGTTGCTGATGCCTATTTTATTTGCCACCAGTAAAACGGAAAGCTTTTACTATGTCATGCACGGGCTGCGGTATTTCTTCCTCTTCTTTTTTGCGTCTGCCGCTGTTTGGAAAATACGGCAAGGCGGTGTTTTTAATGCCGACCAAATGAGCGGTATTTTATTGTACCAGCATAAGGAGTTTCTGGTATCGGCGCCTCATTCTTTGTACACCCGCTTTATCTATTGGCTGGTTAAGCATACCACTATTAGCTATTTATTGTATCTAGCTGGCTTTCTACTGGAGCTTTCTTTTATAATTGGCTTTTTAACCCGCCGTTACGACCGCTGGCTTATTGCCGGTTTCATAGCCTTCCTCATTATGGATTTGTTCCTCATGCGCATCCCTTATTTTGAAACCCTACCGCTGATGTTGCCATTGTATTTTTCAAAATACGTGTTGGAAGAAGAAACGATACCCGCAAAAAAAATAGCATAGAGCGAACCCTATGCTATCCAACAATTATAAAACTCAAAAAACGAAGAAACCTCCTATTTACTCACGGCATAAGACTCACAAAAACTACACCGCAAAGCTCGTCCCGCAGCCGCAAGTTTTACTGGCATTAGGGTTTTTAAAAGTAAAACCACGGCTATTCAAGCCACCTTCAAACTCTATTTCCATCCCAAAAAGATACATTTCATGGGCTGGGTTCATCACACAAGGCACACCTTCAATATCAAAAGCTTCGTCGCCTTCCTTTTTATCATCAAAGTTGAGCACATACGTCATGCCGCTGCAGCCACCACCTTTTACGCCTACCCGTAAAAACTTGCTGGCATTGTCAGTTTCAGCAAAAAGGCGTTTCAGTTCCTTAACTGCACCTGTTGTAAATGCCACGGGGCTTTCCATTATCATGTCCATATTATTATCCTCCTGTTGCAAAAGTAAAAAATTAAAAAGTCATAATGCAAAAGTAAAAAATCAGTCTGCTTAAACAGTCTCTATTATTCCTCTTTTCGAACACCTTGCTTCAAACATTGTTCCCAAATACTTTTTCTGCCATTTTGCTGTTTATAGTAAAACTAGCCTCATTTATTAAAAAACAAACCATCAATCGCCAATCCAATTAACTTAGCCGCATGGATACACTAACAATAGCACTTTCAGTAGCAATAGCCTTACTTATAGGCGGTTTTGCAGCATATTTAATGTGGGCACAACGGAAATTTGTAGTGCTCGAAGAAGAAAACAAAAACCGGGGCGAAGGGCTGAGGCTCACGCTGGCAGCCTACGAGCGCATCACACTTTTTACAGAACGGGTAAAGCTATCCAACTTGGTAAACCGCCTCTACGATTCATCGCTTACGGCCCGACAAATGCAGCAGGTTTTTCTGCAAACCATCCGGGAGGAATATGAGCACAACTTGACCCAGCAGCTGTACATTAAGCCTGAAATTTGGGAGGGCATTGTAAAAATGAAAGACCAAAACTCTTACATTATCAACCAATTGGCAGCAATGGAACCTACTAACGCCATTGCATTGGACCTTAATAAAAAGATTTTGGAATTCAACCACAACAGTCCAGACAGCACTTTGAACAATGTGATACTGGATGCGATGCAATTTGAGGTAAAGAGGCTCATAGCATTAAATCCGTAACGAGATTTATGATTTAGGATTTGTGATTTAGGATTTACAAATACAACCAGTGGTATTAACTCATTAATTATTACTGACCATTGACCACTATATTGCTATGCCAGAGAAAAAAATATACACCGACAGCGGGATTGAGATAAAGGAATTGTATGAAACATCGCCAATCATTACTCCCGAAAAGCCTGGCGAATTCCCCTTTACCCGTGGTGTACAGCCCGATATGTACCGTGGCCGACTGTGGACCATGCGCCAATATGCCGGTTTCAGTACCGCTGAGGAAAGCAACCGCCGCTATCATTATCTGCTGTCGCAAGGCGTAAGCGGGCTAAGCGTGGCGTTTGACCTGCCCACCCAAATTGGCTACGACAGCGACCATGCCCTAAGCGAGGGCGAGGTAGGCAAAGTAGGCGTGGCTATCGATAGCATTGAGGACATGCAAACCCTGATGAAGGACATTAAACTGGAAGATGTAAGCACCAGCATGACCATTAACGCCACTGGTTTTATTCTCCTCTCGTTTTATGTAACACTGGCAAAGCAGCAAGGGGCAGATTTAACCAAGGTAAGCGGCACCATCCAGAACGACATATTGAAAGAATACGCTGCCCGTGGCACATATATTTATCCGCCACGGCCCAGCATGCGCATCATTACAGATATTTTTGAATGGTGCGGTAAAGAGTTGCCCAAATGGAACACTATCAGCATCAGCGGCTACCATATACGGGAGGCGGGAAGCACTGCTGTGCAGGAAATAGCATTTACCCTGGCCAATGGCAAAGCCTACGTGCAAGCCGCCCAGGCAAAGGGTTTGGACATTAATCAATTTGGCAAACGGCTCTCATTTTTCTTTAATTGCCACAATAATTTTTTTGAGGAAATAGCCAAGTTTAGGGCAGCCCGCCGTATATGGGCTACCATAATGAAAAGCCTTGGCGCTACCGACCCAAAGGCGATGATGCTGCGTTTTCATACCCAAACTGGTGGCAGCACGCTTACAGCACAACAGCCACTCAATAATATAAGCCGGGTAACGGTGCAAACAATGGCAGCTGTGCTTGGTGGCACACAAAGCCTGCATACAAATGGCTACGATGAAGCCCTGAGTTTACCAACGGAGGAAGCAGCACGCATAGCCCTCCGCACCCAGCAGATAATAGCTTTTGAAAGCGGTGCACCCGACACCGTGGACCCACTTGCCGGCAGCTATTATGTAGAAAGCCTTACCAACGAGGTAGAAACCTTGGCGGTAGAATTAATGGCCAAAATAGAAGCCATGGGCGGCAGCGTGGATGCAATTGAAGCGGGCTTTATGCAAGAAGAAATTGCCCGCAGCGCCTACGATTACCAACGTAATATAGAAAGCGGCGAAAAAATAATAGTAGGCGTCAACAAATTTAAAATTGACAAGGAGTCACCAGTGCCTGGATTCAAAATAGACGACAGTATACGCACCTTTCAAACCGAAAAACTAAACAAGCTGAAGGCCGAAAGGAATTCTGTAATTGCAGCTGCCAACTTGGATGCTATAAAAACAGCGGCTACGGATGGAAGCAATCTGATGCCGCATGTAATTACGGCTGTTGAAAATAAATGCACGCTAGGCGAGGTTAGTGATGTGTTGCGGGGGGTGTTTGGGGAGTACAAATAGTTGCAGATTCTTGTTGCTATTCTATACTACCTCACATTTACATAATGGTTAAAACAAATACAATTTTTAAAGGCAGGTGAGTGGCTGTAAGGGCAAATGGGTAATTTGCTTTTTCATCAACTTCCCCTTCTATGAAAAAATGTCTTCCCATTTTTTTGATGCTTGCCATTTTTACCTGTGGCGCATCTATTGCACAAACCGTTTCACTACAAGAAAGACTTTCAGAAAGCCGGCCCCGATGCTATGATGTAACTGAGAATGCCAACAATGTATTGCCAGATTTATACAAACAATCACAGTTTGATTCCATTGCTTTTGTCGCAAATTATATAGAGAAAATTTGCCCGCTGAGTACGGAATCCTTTTACCTAAAATTATTACTCGCCATTCAAAACCGCAGCTTTAACGAAAGAGAGCATTTCGACACTTTATCAATTATCAACCTACGCACTTGCGCCGACCAAAGCAACAATACCAGCAAGTACTACAATAGGGGTTATGGCAGCCCTGCACCGTTCTATCGTTTTATACAAAAATGGGCCACGGATTTACTACAAAATAACAGTCTTGCTACCAATGAAATAATGATACTGCAAGTGCTGGCGGGGCAAATACAAGATCCCGACGGTTATTTGGTAAAACACAGTTCCGATTATCCGTATTTATCATCTTTGCTAAAAGCTAAAAACAAAAAGATAATAAAAGATAATCGGGCATTGCTGGCTTTAACCACAGGCGCCTGGATACCTATGGGGGACTTGCAAGTACTGGGCGTGCATCCCACTATTGGCGGGCTGTTGGGCTATCATAACCATGCCAATGAGTTTGATTTAAATGTGGCTGCAAAATTTATGAAATCACCTAATCTATACAAAATCTACCGCCAAGACAGCGTATACCAAACTGACTATTTCTCTGGCATTTATGCGGGGCTGGATTATACCCGCTACTTGGTGCAGCGCAGCAATTTTGAAATGGGTATACTTGGCGGTGTAGGCTACGACGGTTTCAATATTGCTGATGACGGCGACGATGACGAAGAAAAGAACCAACACCTTAAACCATTAACTATCGCTTCCTTCAATGCCAATGCTGGCCTTCGTTTCAGCTATTATTTTCCCCGCAGTTTTTGCATTGGCCTAATGGCCCGTTATAATTTTGTAAACTATAATAACTCTGGCGGCACCTCATTTAATGGCAATAACCTTACTGTCAACTTTGTATTCAGTCAAGCCAATTTATATGGCAATAATCATTGATTGTTCGAATAATTTTTAATAATTATTCCGCAACATCTTCCTGTAAACATTCGAACTCGGTTTTCCCTATGAAAAAGGGCTAAGGTTTTAAAAACCCTAGCCCTTTTCTCTAACACTAGTTGGGAGTTGTTGAATAGTTACTTCCTATTTTACCACCTGTAGCCTCGCCATACTTACCTGCCCAGCCTCCCATATTTTCACCATATAGCTGCCGCTTGGCAAGCTGCTGATATTAATATTTTGAACACCGCTTGATGGCTGCAATGATTGTTGCAATACAATGCGGCCTTGCATATCTACAATGGCAAGTTGCGCCTTAGCTATTGTATGTGCCAAGTGCAGCTGCAGTTGGTGGCCGGCGGGATTAGGGTATATACTAAACAATGTATTGTACGGCACATGCAGCGTAAAAGTGGCGCTGTATTTATACTGGCCATCCTTATCCATCTCTTTAATACGGTAATAAAGGCGGCGGCCAGTAAGATTGCTTACATCATCTTTGAAAGCATACTGGCTGCGCTGCGTAGCGGCTACTTCACCCACTTTTATAAACTGGCTGTTATTATCGCTGCGCTCTATTATATAATTTTTCAGGTTTATTTCATTGGCGCTGTTCCAACTTAGCTGTACTTGGTTGCCAACAAGTATACCTTTAAACAAAAATAAATCTACTGGCAATACATCGGGACAGCCTGGCATCCAAACCATATCCACATATTCGGGATGGTCGACGTATGGGTTACGGTTGTGCTGCAAACAATAGATGGCATTGTTGCGGTCTATTTCCTTTTGGCTTACAGGGTCGTTGTGGTGCCATTCTAGCAGCATGTTCAGGAAAGGCGATTGAAAACCGGGATAGTATTTGCCATCCAAGACCCTGGCACCATTGGCATCCAAGTTTTTAAAGCCTGGCAGGCTGTCATGGTAACGGGTTATCATATAAAAATGCCCCCTTGCAAAGTCGCCCTTGAACTCGTCGATGGGCTCAAACACGGTGCCGGGTATACCTGCTATGGCCGATGGCCCTTTGCGGCTACCGTTACTGTAAGTAGCAACGTCGCCACCGCCCCTATTCACCTCCCCATACGGAAAGCTGCTGCGGGCGCCATTCACAAATTTATCCGTTGGGTATAGCTCAAATAAATCGCTGTAGTAAGCGCTGAATTTATTGCCGCCCATCCAGCTTTTGGGGAAGTGGTGCTCCCTGTTGAAATACTGGCATTCCCGGGTGCCGCCCATGCCTGGGTCTATATCTTTCAGAAAGTCAAATTCACACTCGCCAGTGGTGGCTGGCCGGTCAGTGTAAGGGTCCCAAATAATGTCTTTGGTATCCTCGTCGTTGCGGCGCCGGTCGGTATTTGCAAAAAGAAACTTGGTGGTATCGTAACTAAATTGGAAAGCCCCGGTGGAAATTCTTAAAAAGAGGGCGCCTTTCAACTCGTTGCAACTCAATCCCTCCAGACCATCATAATACGTATCTGGTGCGGTACAAAAAGGCTGGCTGCTTGCTACAAATCCCATCATCACAAAGCCTGCCACAAGAAATTTTTTCATAGAAATGGGTGCAATATTAGACCGAAAGACCCGATTTGCACGTAAAGACTTACGTAAACGCTGCCATTGCAGATGCCAGCAGGCCTGCCTAAAAGCCCGTATTGCAGGCTGTGATGACCGAATGGGCCTACATTTGCGGCTATGACAAAAGGACGGTTAGAGGCATTCAGTGATGGTGTACTTGCTATTATTATCACCATTATGGTGTTGGAAATAAAAGTGCCGCATGGTACTGATTTCGCTTGTTTAAAACCATTGATACCCGTATTTATCAGCTATGTGCTCAGCTTTGTGTATGTGGGTATTTATTGGAACAATCATCACCACCTCATGCAAATGGTAAGCCATATAAATGGCTCCGTGCTATGGGCCAACCTGCACTTGTTGTTTTGGCTTTCGCTTATCCCATTTGCTACCAGCTGGATGGGCGAAAACCATTTTGCCGCCTTACCAGTGGCGGTGTACACGTTTATATTAATGATGGCAGGCGTTGCTTATTATATATTGGTGCGCTCGCTTACAGCTATCAAAGAGCAAAACCCAAAACTGGCCGAAGCTTTGGGCTCGGATTTTAAAGGAAAACTATCGGTTGTTATTTATTTAATAGCCATACCGCTGGCATTTGTAAAGCCTTGGATGTGTATGACGCTGGTTTCATCGGTGGCAACCATGTGGCTGATACCCGACCGCAGGATTGAGAAAAAGCTGGACAAGCAAAAAGAGATAGCGAAGGATTGATGCTTTAAAAACTAGAACCGGAATAGTTCAGTTCTCCATGCTGAATATTCCATATTGGGCAAAATAAATACTGAATTATATTTTTACTAAACTCGTCATTTATGAATAAAAAATTCCTACAAGTACTGGCTGTTATTATTGGTTCAGGTATCCTTTACTACTTTATTTATACAGCACAGCAGGCACGAAAAAAATCAGCTATATTAATGGAGCAATTTAAAGAAGTTGAAAAATCGCTGATTAAATCAGACGACAGCATAGCCCCCCTGAACGATAGCATTGGGAACGAATTATTAAAGCCCGAAGAAACCCATTAAGTGCAAAATAATAATTATGTATCCTACACTATCGCCACCTTCTTACCTGTTCTTGCGGCCTCGTAAATGGCCTGCAATACTTTCACATCTTTCAGCCCTTCCTCACCACTTATATGGCTCGGCAACTCTTCGCCTGCCAATAGCACTTTGGCTATTTCATCGCATTGCGTGGCCTGCTGGTTTATAACGGGGAAATTTAATTCGCCCTTGCTGGTGTGGCCTTTAAAAGGCCCGTAGCTAATGGCCGGGCTAAGTTCAAACTTACCCTCATCTGCCGATGCAAACAGCCTGTCGATACTGCAATTGTAGGTGCTGGTGCTATTGCAAACGGCACCACAAGGAAACTCCATCTGCCAGGTGATAGCCTCTTCCACTTCTGTAAATAATTCGGGCTTGGTTACTTTGGCAAACTGTGCTGTAACGGCAATGGGTTCCTCGCCGAGTATATAGCGGTGAGCCTGTATGCAGTACACACCCAGGTTCATAAGCGGGCCGCCGCCCGAGAGTGCTTTTTTAAGCCGCCACTCGCCGGGCTGGCTGCCGCCGTAGCCTAGCGATGCCTCTATTAAACGCACTTGCCCAAATACTTTTTGCTGGCCCAGCCTTTTCATTTCCATATTGTAAGGCTCGTAATGCAAGCGGTAGCCAATGGCCATTTGCACGCCCGCTTTTTTGCAGGCGGCTATCATTTCCTCACAGTCGCTTACGGTAACGGCCATGGGCTTTTCCACTATTACATGCTTGCCGGCTTTGGCAGCCCGTATGGCATATTCCTTATGCATGGCGTTGGGCAGCACTACATACACCAGGTCTATGTTTTTATTATGCACTAACTCATCAAAATTTTGATAGTTGTAAATATTGCCATCGGGTATATTGTATTGTTTTTTCCATACAACTGCTTTACTGGGCGTACCCGTAACAATGCCAGCCAGTTTGCAATATTTGCTCTCTTGCAGCCCTTCGGCCAAATAGCCTGCATAACGGCCGAGGCCACATAGGGCAATGTTTAGTTTTTTATCATTATTGGGCTGCCCTTCTTTATTATTAAAAGACGACAAAGCCGCTACACCAGCGCCTATGCCTAAATTTTGTAAAAATGTACGGCGAGATAATTGTTTCATAAGCCATTTTTGTTGGCTTAAAACTAAAGGCAATCGTTTGAATAAGGAAGGGATTGTTTTGAATGGCTTTCTCGAAAGATGGATGGCAACCGCAGTAGAGACGTCCATTTATGGCGTCTCCTGCTAGGTAGGTCATCAAGTTAGCTGTTCAGTATTTATTGAAAAAACACAGTTGTTTTATACGATTGAACCACTCAAAGGAGACGCCATAAATGGACGTCTCTACAGCGAATATAAAAAACCAGCTTTTTCATCCGTCATTGCTATTATTGCTTAATCTGAGTAACTTTTTCTGGCCAGTCCGCACAATTACAATCTTCTAGCCTCATTGTTTTCATTTTATCCATCAACGAATCAATTCCTTTTACACTCTCAAGATTTTTATTTTCCAGTACTTCTGTTTTTATATCGCCCAGTCCCAACTGGGCCAACTCTTTTTCAAATGCCTGCTTGGTCATTTTTACGGGGGTTATGTTTATGCTTTGCGTAAGCTGGGTGGTTATCCAAAGCTTTGAGAAAAACAAATCACCTTCCTTTTCGCCCGTTACAAACACAAGGGCGCTTTCGTTTTGTGGCAATGGCAACTGGCTATTTTTTTCGCCAAAGCCTATCAATTTCCCATCATCCAACACCTGGCCGGTAAGAAATATTTTATAACTGGGAATGGCCAGATAGACCTCCATGCGCTCTGTGTAACTGCCTTGCAACCGCACCGAAAGCAGGCTGGGCTTCAAAATGCCCTCATCAATTTTAAGCAGACAATCTATGTTATACCACCCTTCCGCTTCAATACTAACTTTGTAATAAGAGCTGCTGTAGTCAGCTTCTTCCACAAAACCAGCACTGTCCCGTTGCGTCTTTACAGTATCATCTACAAATGTTGTATCAATGCCGGGCTGGTAGGCAAAAACACCGATATCAGCCGTATCGCCTTCCCATTTATCACTAAACCCATCTTGCACCGTCAGCCAGTCCCTCTGGCTTAGCAAATCATTGTATAAATATTTATAGTAGCAGCAAGAGTCAGTTACAGGCTGCCTGTCTGGCACCTCCCGCTGTTTGGTTGTTTCCATTTCTATATAATTCAGGATACAATCCACGCCTTTGGTACCTAAAGCAGGAAAAGCCGTCATCATGGCACCACCATACTGCCTTTTCAGATTTTGCAAATACACATCCTGCGCCATGAAACCAGCAGGATTTCTGACCAAATTATAAATCCATTTCCTGCTTTTGCGGTGGGTGATTCCTGCCAATGGAGGACCTGTAAGTTTCCTATTTATTGCATGGCAGCTGGTACAATTGGCATTAAACAATTTTCTGCCCCAAGCATATGCCATAGTATCCATTTCAATCGCCCTCGGCTCCTCCCATCCAATCCCCTCTTCCCCTTCCTTCCCCTTGTACAGCTGCATGGCAGGGTCGGCAAATTTAGTTGGCACGCTTACCTGTATGGGTTTACTGATGGTGGCATTTTCTTTAGTACCTAAATAAAACATGCCACCACTGCTAAGCGCCTTGCCATCGGTAGTGGTGGTAAGCAGGCCGCCTTTTAAAATACTTGCATAGTCCAGCGCCTCCTTTAGCAGCACGGTTACCGTGGCGGCACCTGTAAACGTGCCCTTGGCAATTAATACCTTAATGCCCTGGCTGCCCGTAAGCGTGGTATCGGCAGCGGTATTAATGGTGAACTGCTGCATGGGCAGCGCATGGGTATTGGCGTATTGGTGCAGCAAACCGGATTTACTCTTACAAGCACCTAGCAACAATATACAGGCGGCAACGTACAGGGCGTATTTCATACATGGGGGAGCGTAGGTAATGGGGTAAAAGTACGCTGATAAATAGACCTCACGCTTGCCTGACAACTGGAAATTGAAATATAAGGACAGAATTATTCTTGCTGTCAAGTCGTTTTTTTGCACTTGCGCCAAATTTGGCTACACTTGCGCCACTTTTGGCTACACTTGCGCCACTTTTGGCAACACTTGCGCCAGTATTGGCAACACTTGCGCCAGTATTGGCAACACTTGCGCAAGAAATAGCGCAATTAGTTGAATTATGCCCTCAAAACAGCCAGTTAAGCATAAAAAAAGGGTCTTAACATGGTACAAGAAGCAAACAGCCCTTTTAAACAGCCTAAGGGCAGGCTAAAAACTGCTTTAGCGCACTACCAGTAATGTTGCATAATTAAAAAAAGAAGCCACCGCCATCTTAAATAGGGTAACTCAGTTCACAAACCAGCGTTCGGGGTACAAAAAAGGGACAGCCAATCGACCGTCCCTTCTTATCTGCACCTCACCCTTATCCCTCTTCTTCTTCTTCACCAGCCGCCTCATAGTTTACATTATTCTCAGCTATTTGCGTTAGCAATTCATCGGTTTGCTTTTCTTCTTCCAGTGTGGTGTACAGCAGTTCGGCCACATCATCCAAGCCAAGCGTTTTGGCTAGTTGGGTAAGGCCGCCGTAGGTGCTTATTTCGTAGTGCTCCACTTTTTGCGCAGCCAGTATCAGGCCTACGTCACGGGTAGCAGTGCCGGCCTCAGTATCTTCTATAATGCCTTCACCCTCTTTCAAAATGCCTTCCATGGCGTCGCATTTTTTAGCCACTGCTTTTTTTCCCAGCAGGCCAAATACTTCCTCCAGGCGGGTCACTTGCACCTTGCTCTGTTCCAGATGGGTGGCAAATGCCTGCTGCAATTCTACTGATGTAGCAGCCTTGCGCATTTTGGGCAGCGATTTTACAATGTTCTTTTCAGCCCAATAAATGTCTTTCAGTTCATCCTTGAAAAATTCAAGCAACATCGAGTCGTTGCTTCCTTTACCAGCGTTTGCTGCAGCAGGCGTACTATCTGCAGGGGCAGCAGCAGCCTTTTTCGTTGTCTTAGCCATACAATCTGTTTTTTACTTTGATTAAATGTTTAATAATAAATATCCCGATGTCCGTAATAAAAAATAAGGCCAACGACATTTTGCTACCATCTAAATACAGAAACCGCAAAAGGCGCTATGGATATCGCAAAGAATAATGGAGGATTACTGAACTCGCCTTTGCATTCCTATGGTCGCTTTTCCTTTAAGTTAAAATCAAAGAACACAAAGCGGGGAGGTTTATCCTTTGCGTTCCTCTGCGAAATCCTCTGGCGAACTTTGCGGTTTACTTTATACATTTTGCTGTTTTCAAAAGAATGCCTTAGGTTGCCGACTAGAAAAAACAGCACATGGCAAACAGCTTTAAGGTTACAGGCAACTATGTAGATATTTTTAACCAACGGTTATACGCTGCGGAAATAACGGTGGCCGATGGCAAAATAGCAGCCATTACTCCTATTGATGGCGAGTCCGAAACCTTTATACTGCCTGGGTTTATAGATGCCCACGTACATGTGGAAAGCAGCATGCTCATCCCCAGCGAATTTGCCCGCATGGCTGTGGTGCATGGCACCGTAAGCACCGTAAGCGACCCCCACGAAATAGCAAATGTATGCGGCATGGCCGGCGTGGATTTTATGATAGAGAATGGCAAAACGGTTCCTTTCAAATTCAACTTTGGCGCACCCAGCTGTGTGCCCGCCACCATATTTGAAACGGCTGGCGCTGCGCTTGATAGCCAAGATGTGGAAGCCTTATTGAAACGCCCCGAAGTAAAATACCTCAGCGAAATGATGAACTTCCCCGGCGTGCTGTATAACGATGAGGAAGTGATGAAAAAAATAGCCGCTGCCCATGCTCTCGGCAAGCCGGTAGATGGCCATGCACCTAGCCTGCGTGGCGAGCTGGCCAAGCAATATATTGATGCAGGCATCAGCACAGACCACGAATGCTTTACCGCCGAAGAAGCGCTGGACAAACTGCAATTCGGTATGAAGATTCTGATACGGGAAGGCAGTGCCGCCAAAAACTTTGAGGCACTGGCGGATTTACTGCACCACCATTCGGATAACATGATGTTTTGCAGCGATGACAAACACCCGGACAGCCTGGCCATTGGCCACATTAATCAATTATGTGCCCGTGCCGTAGCCAAAGGGGTGGATATTTTTAAAGTGCTGCAAGTGGCCTGTATCAACCCTGCGCTACATTATAAGTTGGATGTAGGCCTGCTGCGCATTGGTGATGATGCCGATTTTATTGTGGCCGAAGACTTGGTAAATTTTACCATAAAACAGACTTATATAAATGGTGAATTGGTGGCGGAAAATGGCCAGTCGCTCATAGCGCCCAAGGCCAATAACCAAGCTATGGTGAACCAGTTTGACTGCGACCCCATTACCGAAGAGCAACTGAAAATCAAGCTTGGCGAATATCCATTGGCCGATGGCAAAATACCGGTGATAGAAGCGCTGGATGGCCAATTAATTACCAATAGGCTGGAACTGGATGCCAAAATAAAAGGCGATGAACTGGTAAGCGACATAGCCAACGATGTGCTGAAGATGGTGGTGGTGAACCGTTACTTCAATGCCCCCGTGGCCAAGTGTTTTATCAAGAATTTTGGCCTGCAGCAAGGCGCCCTCGCCAGCAGCGTAGCCCACGACAGCCACAATATTGTAGCCGTGGGCGTGGACGATGAAAGCCTTTGCGAAGCCATTAATTTGGTAATAGCCGAAAAGGGCGGCATTAGCGCCGTGGGTAATAATGCCGAGCATGTACTGGGCCTTCCCGTAGCTGGCTTAATGACCGCCAACGATGGCTACCAAGTCGCAGCCACCTACACCGCCATCGACCGGTTTGCAAAGGATGAACTGCAAGCCACACTGGCTTCGCCTTTTATGAGTTTAAGTTTTATGGCACTGCTGGTAATACCGCACCTCAAGCTGAGTGATAAAGGCCTTTTTGACGGGGGTAAATTTGAATTTGTGACATAAGGATAAATGAACTGGAGTAATTTCCCCTCGCAAAAAACCTATAAGGTTTTGCGGAGCTGTTACCAGGCAGTGCAACCTGCTCATTAAAACCTTATAGGTTTGTACACCCGCACTCGGCAGCTCGCCAGCACCTTTAACTAACCGCATCAAAATATTTATAAACATACTTTATGAAACGACTTTTATGGGCAACCGCAGCAGCCTTCATCGTAGCAGCCGCTTCCTCCTTTTCGCCCGGCGATAAAGACGATAAGAAAAAGGACGACGATAAAAAGAAACAAACCAAAAAACAAGACAAACTGCCACCCGGCACCACACAAATAAAAGACTCCGTATATATGGATTCTTTGTTTATTGATGAATACGAGGTTAGCAATGCCGACTGGGAAGACTGCCTGAATTATTTAATCGAGCATCCCAAAGACTCCATAAAAAACGAGAACATGCGGCCCGATAGCACGGTGTGGGACAAGATGGACCCACAGCTGGCGCTGTACTACTTTCACAACCCGCAATACTGGGACTATCCTGTGGTTGGCATCAGTTACCAGCAGGCCGTAAACTTTTGCAAATGGCGTACGGATAGAGTGAATGAATACTACAAAGACTACCCCGAAGCCAACCCCTACCCCGATGCCAAATATGTGTACCGCCTGCCCACTATGAAAGAATGGGAAATGGTGGCCGCCGGTGGCCGCAACGCCGATTCGCTGCCTTATGGTCAAGACTCCATTTGGACAAAATACAAGAAGAAATGGGTAAAGACTTTCAATAGTATCTATGGCAACCGGGACGACCTTTATTCCGTGGAGCGTACCACCGTGGCGCCCGTCCAGTCGTTTTTTCCCAACGACTATGGCGTGTACAACTACATTGGCAATGTGGCCGAAATGGTGGCCGAAAAAGGCATTGCCAAAGGCGGCGGTTTCGATTCGGAAATAAAATACAGCACCATACAGGATATTGAGAAATATACCAAGCCCGTGCCATTCCTTGGTTTCCGCTGCATTTGCCAAATCCAACTATCGGCTGCGGAAATAAGGGAGAAAAAGCTGTTGGCCAGGCAAAAAGCTTTAGAGAAAGAACGTGAAGAACGTGCCGGCGGCAAGAAAAAAGGCCACAAAATGGAAATAGACTCTAGTAGCCTGGGTAGCGACAGCCTGCATTTGGGCGATAGTTCACAACCAATTGCAAAGCCAACAAAAGAAAGCAAAAGAGGTAAAAAGAAAGGCAAGATGGAAATTGACACCACTGGCCTTGGCCCAATTGACAGCACCACGGAAGTGCCCAATGAACAACCAAAGAAGGAGGATAAAAAGAGCAAGAAGAAAGGCAGGAAAATGGAGATAGACAGCTCGGAAGTGGCGCCAGCGGATACCAGCTTGCAAGCACCTGCTGAGCCACCAGCCAAGGAAGAGAAAAAGAGCAAAAAGAAAGGGAAAGAAGAAAAAACAGATGCCACAGAATCAAAGCCTGCTGAACCCACCATACAGACACCGACAGAGGCACCAGCAAAAGAAGAAAAGAAGAGCAAAAAGAAGGGACGCAAAATGGAGATAGACAGTTCTGAATTAGTTGTAGATACCACCGTGCAAGCCCCTGCAGAAAAGCCAGTGAAGGAAGACAAGAAAAGTAAGAAGAAAGATAAGAAGGCCGAGCCTGAGGCACCAATTGTAAATACCGCAGATACTTTGTCGCCGCCTATAGAAGAGCCAAAGAAAGAGGAAAAGAAAAGTAAAAAGAAAGACCGGAAAAAAGAGGTAGCGGACACCACAACTGTAATGGTAGTGGATACACTGCCTCCGCCACCTGTTGAAAATCCAAAAAAAGAAGAGAAGAAAAGCAAGAAAAAAGGCAAAAAGATGGAGGTAGATTCTACCGATTTGCAGGCTGAGCCTGCAGTGGATTCTACAAAAAAAGATGGAGGCTTTAATTGGAAAAAACTACGCCAGCAAGGGAATAATGAGGGCATCGAAAACACAGCGAGATGGGAAGCGATAAAGGATGAAGAAATGGATAAAGTTTGATTACACCCTTCATTTATTTACCAAAAAACGCAGCGCACTAAGTGGGCTGCGTTTTTTAGCATTAAAATGGACGATGTTTAATGTGGAAGTTTCTCCCTTAACAAACCATACACCCATGTGCCTGCAATAGCGCTTAGCAGGCATACAACAATTACCGATGCACCAGTACCAATTAAAGCAAACAAGGGACCAGGGCACGCACCAGTAATAGCCCAGCCAAAGCCAAATAACAGGCCCCCAAAAACTTGTCCTTTGTGAAAGGTCTTTTTATGAAATTCTATCGTCTCGCCGTAAATGGTTTTGATATTGTTTTTTTTGATGAGCCATACTGAAAGCATGCCAACCGCAATGGCACTGCCTATTACACCGTACATGTGGAAAGATTGCAGGCGGAACATTTCTTGAATACGGAACCAGCTTATTATTTCAGCCTTTACAAATACAACACCAAATAAAACACCTACACCAAGGTATTTAAAATTGTGATACCACTTATGTGTCAAATGGCTTTCGTTTATACCAATGGTATCTAATGAACGTACTTCAAAATCTGTATTTTGCTCCATTATGCCTTGCATATAATTCTGGTTACAATGATAAAATAAAAGGCAATAAAATATTGGCCATAATAAAGCCGCCAGCCATAAAACTACAAGTTGCTATAAGCGATGGCCACTGCAAGGATGAAAGGCCCATGATGGCATGGCCACTCGTACAGCCACCCGCATAGCGGGTACCAAAGCCTACCAAAAAACCACCAAATACCATCGTTATAAAACCCCGCATGGTAAGCAAGGCTGGCCAGCTGAACAATTGGTTTGGCACTTGCCTGCTATAATCCGTTATACCGTACTCGGCAAGTTCGCTCACTAGTTTTGGCTTTACCTGAATAGGTCCATCATTGCCTAAAAATTGTACTGCCACAAAGCCCCCAACTAATACGCCCAGCACAAAAAACAAATTCCAAATCTCCTTTTTCCATTCATACTTAAAAAATGGTATATTGGCTGGAAAGCAAGCAGCACAAATATGCCGTAGCGACGAACTAATGCCAAAAGATTTATTCCCTAGTATTAATAATGTGGGCACTGTAAGCCCAATTAATGGGCCTGCCACATACCATGGCCAAGGTTGTTTTATCCAAGTTAAAAAATCCATTCAGTTTATTTTTTATTGCAAGATAAAGATGCACAATTTTAGTAAATAAAAAATCCCCGCCAATTTCTCGACGGGGATTATCTCATAAGCACTTTCTTTAATTATCAATCAGGCTTTTTGCCATGCAAAAAATTATTGAGCGTGCTGATGGTGGTATCATTCTTATCATCCGTTTTTACCTGCGCACGGCTGTAAAAATCTTCTACATTGGCAATAGAATTGTGCAATTCCATATTGCGGCGCATGTAAGATGGCACTGTTTCAAACTCGCTGTTGTTATCCACTTCCATAGGGTTGAAAGATAGATTGCGCAAGCGGTTGATACGCTCCAATGCCCTTTTCTTCTGGCTTTCTTCCTCGGTCAGTTCAGGCCCGTTATCCACTACAATTTTTTCATTGTTGAAGAAAGGATTTTGAACTGGGGCGGGTGCTGGAGTTGGTTCTTCAAACACCAAACTGATGCCTGCGGTTTCTTCTTCCTCTTCAGAAGTTTCCAGCTTCATTACTGGCGCTAAAGTTTCTTCTAAATCGAAAGTAAGCGGCGCATGGTTTGGCGTTGGCTGCTGTATTTGTATTTCTTCTGCTTTCTTTTCTTCTACAGATTTAATGTAAGGTGTAAAGTCCAAGGCAGAAGCTGCCATGCCACTGTTGTACACCTGCGATGGTTTATGGAAGCCCAATGTCTCACGCAGTTTTGCATGCACATCTTCTTGCTCAGTTGTTACCGCTTTCATTGCCGGCTCTGGTGCAGACGCAACCTCTGTAGATAACTCGAAGTAAAGTGGCGCTTCTGCCTCATGCTTCACTTCTTCCACAGTAGGCGCAATAAACGGCACGTAACCGTTGGCTGCAACCGGCAGTGGCTCTTCCATTACAATTGGTTGCTGTTGCTGCGCTACAGGAGATTCCTCCGCAATTACAGGCATAAATGCAGCTGCTTCCTCACGCTTAACGGCAGGTTGCTCATACATTTTACGCTCTTCTCCTTCTACGCCCAAAGTCATTATAATCTGAGGTTCTGGTTTTGGCACAGCCTTCTTCACCACTGGTTTCATAAAGGGGTCCTTATGTTGAAAGCCAGTAGCAATTATAGTGATACCCAGGTTTTCGCCCAATGTATCATCATAACCCATACCTAAGATTACATCGGTAGAATCACCCGTTTGCTTGCGCACATAATCCTGTATCATTTCCACTTCATCCATGGTAAATTCAAATTCACCTTCACTAGATGTGATGTTCAGCAACAGCCATTTTGCACCAGCAATATCATTGTCGTTCAGCAAAGGAGAATTAATAGCAGCTTCAATAGCTTTTAAAGCCCTGTCTTCGCCAGCTACCTGTGCGCTGCCTAATATGGCCACGCCACCATCCCGCATTACTGTGCATACGTCGGCAAAATCCACGTTGATAGCACCCGTAGTATTTATCACATCAGTAATACACCTTGCGGCAGTAGTTAATACGTTATCAGCTTTTGAAAAAGCTTCCTTCATTTTGAGGTTGCCATATTGGTGACGCAATTTATCGTTGCTTATCACCAGCAATGTATCTACATGCTCTTTCAGTTCATTAATACCCGCTTGAGCCTGTGCCATACGTTTAGGCCCTTCAAATGCAAATGGGGTAGTTACGATACCTACGGTAAGTATGCCTAAATCCTTACAGATTTTAGCAACTGTAGGTGCACCACCAGTACCGGTACCGCCGCCCATGCCAGCAGTTATAAATGCCATGCGGGTGTTCACTTCCATTATACGGCGAATCTCCTCTAAACTTTCCTCTGTAGCCTGGCGGCCAATAGAAGGATTAGCACCTGCACCCAGACCCTGTGTAAGATGTGGCCCTAGTTGAATTTTATTAGGCACCGAGCTTTGAGCCAATGCCTGCGCATCTGTATTGCACACAATAAAATCAACGTTCTGTATCTGCTGCAAATACATGTGGTTTACAGCATTTCCGCCACCGCCACCAAAGCCGAGTACTTTGATGATATTCGACTTCTGGGGAGGCATATCGAAGTGTATCATAATTATTTTTTTTAGTTTGTTTTGCGTCAGCAAAATTGGATTAGCAAGTAAGTAATTTTATAAAAACAGTTTAAGTAAAACAAATTTAACAGGCTTCAAAAAAAACTTCCATACAAGTTATCAATACTACGTTAATAAGTGTGAACAACTAATGAAAAAGATAATTTTTACAATTTATATATCTTGAAGCCTGTCGAAAATTATTTTAATTCTTTGTCATCCTCCTCACGGAAAATTTCATAAATAGAATCCTTCATTTTATCCCATATGGATTTATTGCGCCTTCTTATTTCTTCTTCGGGCACTTGTACTTGGTTTTCTACAATCTCTTTGAGTCTTTCTTCCTCAGTAAGTGGTCGTATAAAATCCTTGGGTACTATTATCCTGTCTGTATTCTCTGTCCTGAAATCCTTGCGTTGTTTTTCGTAATCGCTGTAGCCCTTTAATATGAGGCCGATGCAAGTAGAATACATTGGCTTGGTAAGTTCCTCAATATAACCGCTTGCCAAATGCTCATTCGGAAAACCAAGGCGGGCATTTAAGCCAGTTTGATATTCTGTCAATTGTATTAAGTGCTTCAGCTGTGAGCCGCCACCAGTAAGGATGATACCGCCGTTGAGTGTGCGGTTATCCATACCAACTTGCTTCAAATGGTAGGTTACAAAATCGAGTATCTCACTCATCCTAGCTTGCACTATTTGCGACAACGTTTTTACACTAACCTGCTTTGGAGGCATGCCCCTTATGCCAGGAATAGTAATAATAGCATTTGCTTTTGCTTCCTGCGAAAGCGCACTGCCAAATTGGACTTTCATGGCCTCAGCCTGGCTCTTTAAAACACTCAAACCAGTTTTAATATCAGCCGTAATATTTTCACCGCCAAATGGTATCACTGCAGTATGCCTTAATATCCCATCATGAAATACCGCAAGGTCGCTGGTACCGCCGCCGATATCCAATATGGCCACGCCTGCCTCCATATCATATTCGCACATTACCGCATCAGCACTGGCCAATGGTTGCAGTACAATATCCTTAATAGCAAGGTCGCTTTTATTTACAGCACGGGTAATATTGCGGATAGCATATTTATCACCTGTGATGATATGAAAATTGGCACCCACTTTTACACCATTGTATCCAATCGGGCTTTTAATATTGGGGTAATTATCCACTGTAAATTCCTGTGGGATTACATCAATAATTTGATCACCCGCAGGAATGTATGTCTTGCGCTGGTCGGCAATTAATTTATCAATTTCAATTTGCGAAATCTCCTCCTCCAAACTCTGACGAACATGGTCGCCACGGGTTTGCAAACTTTTGATGTGATGACCTGCAATGCCCACGTATACTTCCTTAATACTAAGGCTGGGATTGCTTTGACGAGCATTTGCCATGGCTTCATTAATAGCCTTCACAGCATTTTCAATATTAAGCACCTGGCCATGCTGTACAGCGTTGTTGCTGCTCGCTTTGCCAAAGCCTAAAATCTCCAGTTTGCCAAACTCATTTTTTCTACCTGCAATTGCAGCTATCTTGGTAGTACCAATATCCAGGCCAACAATTACGGGATTTGTATTCTGACTCATATAAACAGTTTTTATTTTTTAATGTTTTCCCTTTGGCATTTGCGCCTTAGGGCTTTGTATGTTTGTTTTATTATTTTTTGATGGCACTTTCTTTGCTGGATTACCCTTGTTTTTTTCCTCTGGGGCCTTTTTTGTGTCAGGTGGCTTTGCTTTAACAGGTGCCCTCGCCGTTACTATTTTTTCTGGCGCCTTCACTGGTTTTTTATCCTCCTCAGGCTGCTCTTCTTTATTAGCACTTGTTCTATTGGCTTCTACCATTTGGTCAAACGCCAGCGCTGTTTTTTTAGTATCCACATTAGGCGCTGCCGAATCGCCCATTACTGCTACTATTTGCCTGTCAAACGCCACGCTCAGCACAGGGTAGGCATCAAATCCTTTTTTAACAGATATATTTTTATAAAATAATTTTAGTCTGCTCAATTTATCCGCAGGATTAGAGCCATCGCCCATCTCAATCACGTGGTTTCCAAACGCTGGGTACATTTGGAATTTGCCAGTAGGCAACACATCAATTTGTGCAGCTTGCGCCAGCCAAAATGAATCCGCTATTATACATTTTGACATACTGGTAATGGTTGACATTACAAGAGATGCATTTGCTTTTGTAGTAGTTTTTAATGGCACGTTTGTAAATACAGGCACATTGGCAATGTCCGTAGCACTCAATGGCAGTTTGAAACCAACACTATCAATATAATAAGAAGCACCCGCCACATCCATAATACGGGCAATCGGGAAACGCTGCTCTATTTGCACATGCAATACTGCATTATTATCAAAATACATTTGTGCATTCTTAATCCACTCGTTCTTCTCCATCAATGATTCAATCTTCCGTAAATCAAACTGCTTAATGGAAGAACCCACTGGCGGAGTATGCACAGTGCCTTTAATTAATTCCGTGATATCTTTCTTATTTACAAAACCCTTCTGTCCATCCTGCCCTATCTGAATATTAAGACTGCTGCACACTTTATCCTCCTTTGCACGCATAGCACCAAAAAGCAATACCACAGCACCACTTACTAGAAACACTAGCAGCGTACGCCCAATTATGATATGTATTTTCTTTTTCTTCATTGCTGTTATGCGCCTGATAAGTTCTTTACTTTCTAATTTTCAAATTCCTTTTTTATTATTGGAACAATGGTATCAATATCTCCAGCTCCAGCCGTTATTAATAATTCAATGTTGTTTTTATCAAATTCTTTTATCCATTCCTCTTTTGGCATTATACGCACTTTTGCATGCTTCATTTTATCCAATATCAGTGCACTTGTTACACCTTCCATCGGCAATTCTCTTGCTGGATAAATGGGCAACAATATCACCTCATCAGCCATGTCAAGTGCCTCCGCAAATCCTTCTGCCAAATCCTTGGTGCGGCTAAATAAATGCGGTTGAAAAATCACCGTGCTTCTCATTTCGGGAAACAATTTTTGCGCACTATTTATCAGCGCTTTTAATTCTTCTGGATGATGCGCATAATCATCAATAACCACTTGCGGTTTAGCCCCATCCAAATCCTTCACCACATATTCAAACCTTCTTTTAACACCTTTAAAAGCAGCAACGGCACTTTTTATTCTACCATCTTCTATCTCCAATATTTTAGCAACTGAAACAGCGGCCAATGCATTTTCAATATTGTGAAGGCCACCAATGCCTAATTCTATGTCGCTTATTTTCTCCCCACTTATTATTGCATCAAATAAATAACCCCCTGTCTTGGTGCGAATATTTTCGGCATAAATATTTGGTTGTACACCTTTATTATCAAGCAACTCATAAGTCAGTTGATGGCTAACACTTGCCTCCTTCAATTTACCCAACCCAAGCTTCCTTATCAACAAGCCATTTGGCTTTATTTGCGAAGCAAACTGTACAAAGGCATCCTGCATATTTTCCACCGTTCCGTATATGTCCAAATGGTCTGCATCCATAGCAGTTACAATGGCTATATCAGGATTCAATTTCAAAAAGCTTCTATCGTATTCATCAGCCTCTACCACACATACATTGTTATTGCTGCTCCAAAAGTTGCTGTCATAGTTTACGGCTATTCCACCCAAAAAAGCATTGCAACCATAGCCCGTGTGCCTTAGTATATGCCCAATCATGCTGCTGATACTCGTTTTCCCATGTGTACCAGCTACGCAGATATTAAAACTATCCTTCGTAATTATCTGCAATATGTCACTGCGTTTTACTACAGCATATTCATTATCTCTATACCAGTTTAACTCAGCATGGTTCTTGGGAATGGCTGGAGTGTAAACCACTATCTGCGCATCTCTATCTAAAACATTTACATCGTCGGTATAATGTATTAGCATGCCTTCCGACTCCAACTGCCGTGCAAGCGGTGTGGCTGTTTTATCGTAGCCACTTACTTTAACCTCTCGGCTTTTGAAATAGCGGGCTAGTGCGCTCATGCCAATGCCGCCTATACCTATAAAGTAAATATTTTTTATGTCTGCCAGTTCTATCATCAACTATTTTGTAAAATCAAATTTGCAATGGCCATATCGGCCTCTTTCACTACATTTTTTTTTATATTGGCACTAAGTACTTGCCGTTTCAATTCATCTTTGGCCAGCGCCACCACTTCGTTTATAAGCCTGTCTTTTGCCGAGTCATCCTTTATCATTATAGCAGCTTGCTTATCTACCAATGTTCTCGCATTTTCTGTTTGATGGTCTTCCGCTGCAAATGGATATGGAACAAATATGACTGGCTTTCCAGCTATACACAATTCAGTTACACTCATGGCTCCTGCACGGCTTATCACAATATCTGCAGCGTGGTAGGCCGTTGCCATATCATTTATAAAATCGCTTACCCACATGCCTGTTTTATTTTCTACAGACGCCCTTGCTTTATCAATATAAGTTTTGCCTGTTTGCCAAATCAGTTGGATATTATTCCCAACCAATTGATTCAAACCCGCATCAATTGCTTCATTGATGGATTTCGCTCCCAAACTACCGCCCATTACAAATACCGTAGTCTTTCCCTCAATCAGCCCAAATGTTGATTTTGCAACCACCGAATCCACAGTGCTGTCAACGATACTGCTGCGTACAGGGTTACCCGTTATTACAATTTTTTCAACGGGAAAAAATCGCTCCATTTTATCGGTAGCTACAAATACTTTTTTCGCTTTTTTACCTAACAGCATATTACTCTTTCCAGCATATGCATTGCTCTCATGCAAAAAAGTAGGAATGCCTTTGTATTGTGCCAGCTTTAAAACGGGATAACTACTGTAACCGCCCACACCAAATACTGCATCTGGTTTAAAGTTGCTTAAAATGCTGTTTACCTGAAACATGCTTTTAACCACCTTAAACGGCAACCCGATATTTTTTATCAAAGAACTTCTGTTGAAACCCGCTATATCAATCCCTTTTATTTCATACCCCGCTTGTGGCACTTTTTCCATTTCCATTTTACCTTTTGCACCTACAAATAATATCTGCGTATCGGCATCTATTTTCTTAAGCGCATTGGCCACTGCCACCGCAGGAAATATATGCCCGCCAGTACCGCCACCTGCTATGATTACCCTTTTACTCATACAGCAGGCACAGCGGCTATAGCTGGTTTTTCATTATCAATTGCTTTCTTGTCAACTTCTGTCTTGCTCTTGGCCGCCACCTTTTCCTTCTTGACTGGCTCACCTTCCAGCGATTCCACATTTCGGCCCACACTCAATATAATTCCTATAGAAAAACAGGTAAACAAAAATGAGGTTCCGCCCATACTTACCAGCGGCAGTGTAACACCAGTTACTGGCAATAAATTAACATTTACTCCCATATTGGCAATAGCTTGTATGGCCAATGTAATACTTAATGCCAACGCCAAAAATGCACCAAATGCAAATGGGCACTTTCTAAATAGCCTGATACTTCTGTATAAAAATGTCATATACAAAAACACAACTACCATGCCTCCAAACAAACCATATTCTTCAATAATGATGGCATAAATAAAATCACTGTAAGGGTGTGGTAAAAAATTGCGCTGCTCGCTTTTACCAGGTCCCCTGCCAAACCAGCCACCTTTCGCAATGGCTATCTTAGCTTGCTGTACTTGGTACGGCGTCTCGTTTCCACTAGCATAAGTAAAATCCTGTATGCGCCTTATCCAAGTGCCTACACGCCCTTGCTTCTTCAAAGAACTTAACGTTGAACCATTAGTCGCAACAGCCGCTTCTGTATCTGGTTTATAAGTGCTAATGGCTATGGTGACCAACAATACCACTGGCAATAAAACGACCAGCAATGTGAGCAGTATATGTCTAATTGAGGCTCTACCTAAAAAAATAACCAGCATACCAGTAGCCCCAGTAAGCAATGATGTAGATAAATTGGCTGGCATTATAAAAATGCAGGTCAATACTATTGGTGCTATCAATGGAACATAACCCTTCTTAAAATCATCTATTATAGCCTGCTTGCGGCTTAACTGCCTAGCTAAATACATAAACAAAGCCAATCTCGCAAAATCCGATGTTTGAAAACTTAAATGAATCACAGGCAATTCAATCCAACGGTTGGCCTCATTTAAACGGCTGCCAAAAAATAATGTATAAAACAGTAATGGAATAGAAGCCACATAAAACCACAAGGCAAGCCTGCTAAACCACCTATAATCTATTAAATGTGTAAAATAAATTATACCAACGCCAAAAACGATAAACCCAATCTGACGGAACAAGTAATACTCCGTATTTCCCTTATGCATTTTATAAGCTAGCGAACCAATGGAACTATAAACAGCCAGCAAGCTTATAATAACCAACAACGCCACAATGCTCCATATCACACGGTCGCCACGGGTATCTGGCTTTAGTGTAATAGCGGTGCCATCTGCAGTTTGCAGTTCTTTTAAGCTATCTGATATTTTTTTCCAGCTCTGTAACATTACAGGTCTTTTACTGCTTGTTTAAATTGGTTGCCCCTGTCTTCATAATTTACAAATAGGTCAAAACTGGCGCAAGCGGGCGATAACAAAACCACATCGCCTTTTACCGCCAATCTGTACGCTGCCTTTACTGCACCGGCAGCACTTTCAGTATCCACAATCATTTCTACCATATCCTTGAATGCTTCGTGAATTTTTCGATTCTCCTTTCCAAGGCATACAATTGCTTTTACTTTTTCTTCCACCAACTCGTCTAGTATCGAATAGTCATTTCCCTTGTCAACACCTCCCAAAATAAGCACCACAGGCTGCTTCATTCCTTCTAGTGCATACCAAGTACTATTAACGTTAGTAGCCTTGCTGTCGTTAATATATTCCACACCTTTGATGGTAAGCACGGGCTCCATTCTATGTTGCAAGCCGGTAAAGCTTTGCATGGATTCCCGTATTTTTTCATCTCTAATGTCGAGTGCTGCTGAGGCAATACCTGCTGCCATGGAATTGTATTGGTTGTGCTTGCCTTTTACAGCAAAATCGTTAATGCTCATCTTTACTTCTTCTTCCTTTACTTTAATAAGCATCTGCTCGTCTTTAATGTAGGCGCCGTGGCGTTCTTCGTGATTCATAGAGAATGGTAGTGGATTAATTTGATGGAGATATTGTGGTAAATGACCGGTTATAATTTCGTCGTCTGCGTTATAAATAAAATAGTCGTCTTTGTCCTGATTTTCTATTACCCTAAACTTGCTCTTTATATAGTTATCAAACTTGTATTCATACCGGTCCAAATGGTCTTTTGTTATATTCAACAGTATGGCAATATTTGGTTTAAATGTCACAATATCATCCAACTGAAAACTGCTTATCTCTGCGATGTACAAAGGTTTTGGGTCTATTGCCACTTGCCATGCAAATGAAAACCCAATATTCCCCACCAGTGCACAGCTCAAACCTGCCTCGGTGCAGATATGATAAATAAGAGAAGTAGTGGTACTCTTACCGTTGCTACCTGTAATGGCAACTACTTTGCTATTGCCCTTATAACGGTAAGCAAATTCAATCTCACTAATTATCGAAATTCCTTTGGCCCTGATGGCTTTTACCATTGAATTCTTTTCAGAGATGCCAGGGCTTTTCACCACCTCATCTGCGCTTAAAACTATATCTTCTGTATGCCGTCCCTCCTCAAAAGCTATCCCGTAATTCTCTAGCTCCTTTTTATACCGTTCACTTATTTTACCCGCATCACTTACGAATACATCATAACCTTTCTGCTTCGCAAGAATAGCAGCGCCTGTACCGCTTTCCCCAGAACCTAGTATGATGATTTTCTTTTTGATGACTTTTATTTTATTATGACCGACTACTGAACACTGACTACTGATTAGCGACTACTGATTATCTCATTTTTAAAGTGATAATGGAGAATATCACACATATCAATGTTATTATCCAAAACCTTACAGCTATCTTGCTTTCATGGAAACCTAATTTCTGATAATGATGATGAAGTGGGCTCATTAAAAATACCCGTCGTCCTTCACCATACTTTTTCTTGGTATATTTGAAATAAGATACCTGTATCATTACACTTAATAATTCAATTAAAAAGACACCACAGAAAATCGGTACCAACAATTCCTTACGAACTATAATGGCAAGCGAAGCAATAATACCGCCCAATGCAAGGCTGCCTGTATCCCCCATAAATACTTGAGCAGGGTAGGAATTGTACCAAAGAAAACCTACACATGCGCCAATAAAAGCTCCAATAAAAACCGATAACTCACCCAAGTTGGGTATGTACATAATATTTAGATATTCAGCAAAACGTAGATTCCCGCTGGTATAAGCAAACAAGCCCAAACCCGCACCAATCAAGGCTGAAATACCTGTAGCTTGTCCGTCCAATCCATCGGTAATATTTGCGCCATTCGATACTGCAGTAATGATGAATATCACAATACCGATATACAATAGATAAGTATAATCTTCCAATGACTTCGGCAGCAACTTAGCATAATTAAATTCATGACCCTTTACAAATGGAATGGTAGTAATAGGTGTTTGAACCCTTACAAAGCGGTGCTCTTTGCCATCGATTACCCGAGTAATTTCGCCTACCATCCTTTCTTTCTGCTGCAATACTGTGGGACCAAAAACCTCCCTTTCAACAGTTACATTGTTATTGAAATATAATGTCGCCCCTACAATTAATCCCAACCCTACTTGTCCCGCAATTTTGAACTTACCCGCTAATCCATCAGCATCCGCCTTAGAATATGCCCGGCCTTCTTTTTTGGCTATTTTTTTTGCCCGTAGTTTTAAAACGTCATCAATAAACCCTATCATACCACACCAAAGTGTTACCAGCAACATCAGTATAATATAAACATTAGTTATTCTGGCAAATAATAAGGTAGGTATTACGATAGCTAAAATGATGATAATACCTCCCATGGTAGGCGTGTTTGCTTTATGCACTTCGCCAGGCAAACCCAAATTACGCACTGCCTCGCCCACCTGCAAACCTTGCAATTTGCGTATTACCCTTTTACCATAAATGGCAGATAAAACCAGCGACAGAATAACTGCCAGCGCCACACGAAAAGTAATGAACTGGAACAAGCCAGCACCACTAACGTTGAATTCTGATTTTAGCCAATTAAAAAGATAATAAAGCATAACACAATTTTTGATTTATGATGTAGGATTTATGATGTAATTATTTATCCAATTCGTTGAAACAAGCCAGCAATTCCTCCTTATCATCAAAGTGTGTTTTCACCCCTTTTACATCTTGGTATTTCTCATGTCCTTTGCCAGCTATCAACAATATATCCTCAGGTTTCGCCAGCATTACAGCGGTTTTAATCGCTTCCCTTCTATCTGGAATGACCAGCGATTTTCTCTTGTGTTCGCTCTTCAATCCTTCCTGCATTTCTGCCAATATTTGCAACGGGTCCTCCGTGCGGGGGTTGTCGCTAGTGAGTATTGCTTTGGTACTGTATTCACAAGCAGCGGCAGCCATTATAGGCCTTTTTGTTTTATCCCTGTCCCCGCCACAACCCACTACTGTAATAACCTGTTCATTTCCTTTGTTCAATTTTTTAATGGTTGCCAATACATTTAGCAAAGCATCAGGTGTATGAGCATAGTCAACGATGCCTACAATCTTTTCCTTTTTTGACACGATATAATCAAACCTGCCCTCTGCACCTGTTAAGTTGCTTAGTGCAGCCAGCACTTCTTCGGAATTCTCCTTCAGACAAATAGCAGCACCATATACAGCCAATAAATTATAAGCATTAAACTCACCTATAAGCCTAAAATGTACTTCATGACCGTTTACTTCCATTACCAATCCTGTCAACTCATTGTCTATAATCTTACCTTTAAAATCGGCCATGGTTCGTAGGCTATACAAAAGCTTTTTGGCATTTGTATTCTGTAACATAATAGTACCTCTCTTATCGTCAGCATTGCTTATGGCAAAAGCTGTATTCGGCAAATGGTCAAAGAATGATTTTTTTACACGTATGTATTCATCAAACGTATTATGGTAGTCGAGATGGTCGTGAGTGATGTTGGTAAACAAAGCCACTACAAAATGCAACCCGGTAATGCGGTGCTGGTGTATGGCATGACTACTGCATTCCATAAACACATGGCTGCAACCCTCATCGGCCATTTTATCCAGCAATGCATTCAAATTCACCGCATCTGGCGTGGTATGAGTGGCAGGAATTATTTCATCGCTTATTTGATTTTGAACCGTGCTTACTAAGCCACACTTATATCCCAATTGGCGAAACAATTTAAACAGCAAAGTAGCCACCGTTGTTTTACCATTGGTTCCTGTAACGCCTACCAGTACTATTCTTTTCGATGGTTCATCATAAAAACGGCTAGCAGCGTAGGCCACAGCTTTTGATGTATCTTCTACTTGTATATAGGTAACACTCTCATCTGGTTCCAGTGGTAAAAAATTACAGAGAATTGCTGTTGCACCAAGCGTTACAGCTTTCTCAATAAAATTGTGACCATCAGCAATAGAACCACTTACAGCCACAAATAACGAACCTATCTGTACTTGTCTGCTGTCAATACAAATGCTGCTTACAATAAGTTCCAACGAACCCACCACTTTTGTAAGCTTAGTATCTTGCAATATGTATTTTAATTCTTTCACGCCTGTTAACTAAAATTTTAATTCAATTCCAAATGCACATTTTGCCCTGCTGTAATCTTACTGCCACCTGGTATAGATTGCGCTATTACTTTTCCTTTGCCAGCAATCGTTACTCTTAATTTTCTTTCTTCACACAATTGCAATGCATCCTTCAATCCAAAGCCATCTAGCGTTGGCATGGCATTGCCAGCTACCTGCTGCCCTTTTATTACCGTGCTGTAATTATTCATGGTACGCAGTTCGGCTATCTGCCTGCCATTTGCTGAATCCCTACTTCTTATTTTAAGTGTGCTTAAAATATTCTGTAATGATTTTGCAGTGCCTTTATAAGCAAACAATACACTGTCACTACTATTTACAATGGGTGTTTCTTGCATTTTCTGGTGAATCCTGCTGCTAAAAATTTGGTCGCTCACTTCCCTAAAAACTACCCCAGCTACATCGGCCCCATAAAATACTGCTGCATGTGCTTTATTGCGTATTACTACAACAATCGTGTATTGTGGGTTATCAGCAGGAAAATAACCAGCAAATGAAGATTGATATACATGGTCATCGTAACTGATGCCTTTATCGGCCACTAATGCAGTACCTGTCTTGCCAGCTATTTTATACGCATCTGTTTTTAGCTTGCGGGCTGTGCCTTCAAGTACCACTCCTTCCAAGCATTCCCTCAGCTCTAGTAAAGTTTCATTGCTGCAAATCCTGCTATTCAATACAACTGGTTCAAATGTTTTTTGTACAATGCCTTCTTTCAATAAACTTGTTACTAAATAAGGCTTCATCATTACACCATTATTAGCCACGGCATTGTACAGCATGGCAGTCTGCAAGGGCGTTACAGCAAGGCTATAGCCAAATCCCATCCAAGGCAAAGTAGTGTTATTCCACCAACGGCCGCCTGGCCTGTGTATCGTAGGTCTTGCCTCACCTGGTAAATCAATACCTGTAAGTGTATCCAACCGCAAGCTATGTATATGCGCAATGTATTTTGAAGGCTGGTTGTAATAATTATTATAAGCCAGTTTTGCCATGCCAACATTCGAGCTTTTTTCAAATGCTTGCTTTACCGTAGCGCCGTACATCCCATGCTCTTCGCTATCGTATACCGTTCTGCCAGCAATATTCCATTTCCCACCTTCCAAGTTTACAGTAGAATTTAGGTTCACTTTTTTATCCTCTAGTACCGATAACATCGTTACAAGCTTCCAGGTAGAACCAGGCTCAGTGGCCGAAATAGCATAATTATAATTTTCAATATAACTAACTTTCTTGTCCTTGTCCTCCATTCTGCCTAAATTGGCTATAGCTTTTACCTTTCCTGTTTTAACTTCCATCACAATGCACGTGCCACGCTCCGCCTCATTAGTAACCATCATCTTCATTAGTGCTTGCTGTGCCGCATCCTGTATGCCCACGTCCAATGTTGTTATCATGTCCCAGCCATGGCCAGGGTCTTGCTCGCTGCCTTCAATAGGTACTCCAGCTCCGCCAGCTATATACCTTACCAGCCTTTTTCCTGCCACACCGGTTAGATATTTATCATACATCTTTTCCAAGCCCACTTTATTGCTGTCTCGTGCAATACCAATGGTACGGTTAGCCAAACTAACAAAGGGGTAAAGCCGCTTCATTCGTGCCACCGGCATTATACCGCTTTTGTTCCTGCCAAGTTTGGCCAAAGGCAGCGCTTTCAATGCTTCATATTGGGTAAAGGAAATCTTCCTTTTTATCAAATCATACCTGTCTTTACGCTTGTACCCGTCTTTCAATTCTTTTTTATACTCGGCAGCACTTTTGTCCTTAAACAAACCTGCCAGGCCAATTGCCAACGAATCAACATATTGGTTGAACAAAAGCCCATTTCTATCCCGCAGTCCATCAGCCTGGAAATCGATAAAAATGTCGAATTCAGGAACCGAGGTCGATAGCATTTGGCCATCATCAGAATAAATTGTACCTCTTTCTGCTTCCACTTCCTCGTAGCGAATATGTGCGCTATCAGATGTGGCTATTAATTCTGCCCCTTCCTTATTTTGTATAACAATCGCTTTCCCAAGAATGGCTACACATATCAATCCCAGCAGTATAAATACTACGTATGCCCTTACTAATATGTCTTTCTTTAAATCCATTCTTGCTAATAGCTGATATCAAAAAAATTATATCTACTTTATTTTAATGCGGTTGTCTTTATCGTTGTGTCTGTCTTTGTAAGGCTAATGGGAGGTACTGCCAAATGTTTTAATCCCAGTTTCTCCACTACTTTACTTAACTCACTTTCCTTACTACGGTACATTATTTCCGATTTCAATGTTTTGTAGATGTATTCCGAATTTTTAAGTTCCTGCTGCGCCTTGCCTATATTGCGGATAGTATTATCTGTATTGTGCCCATTAGCTATGTATAATACTGCCAGCACACTCAGAAAAAGTAGAAATGGCACATGCTTTATTATCCACTGCCCTTGCATCAACCTATTCCATGTATCCTTTTTTATCACAGTATTTTAATTTATAATTTTGATAATTGATAACTGAGAATTTTGGACATTTATTTATTTGAAAACAACAGCCAATAAATCATTTTGTTTGTAATTATCCACTATCAATCATCCATTGCTACTTACTTCGGCTACTCTCAGTTTCGCACTTCTCGAACGCACATTTATCTTCTGCTCGGCCACTGATGCCTCTATTGGTTTTTTATTTATTAAAACGAAAGGCGACTTGCTTTGTTTGCCATAAAATGGGTCTTCCTCTATTTCAAATGCACCTTCTTTAAAAAACTGTTTTACCAACCTGTCTTCCAAAGAATGGAAGGTGATTATGGCAATCCTTCCACCAGGCTTTACCACATCTGCCAATTGTTGCAGCAGTTCCTTCAGCACTTGCAATTCCTCATTTACCTCTATACGCAGTGCCTGAAACACCTGTGCATAATACCGTTGAGGGTTACCCTTGCTTAGCGGCCTCAGTACTTGCAGCAAATCGCTGATGGTTTTAAATGGCTGAGCTTTCCTGGCTTCCACAATAGCTGCTGCCAAAGTGCGTGCATTAGTTACCTCACCATAGCTGCTAAACATTTGCTGCAAACGGACCGCATCATAATCATTTACCACTTGTGCCGCATCTAATGGTTGCTTTTGGTCCATCCGCATATCCAGCGCAGCCTCAAAGCGATACGAAAATCCACGGCCACCCTCGTCAAACTGATGGCTGCTTACACCTAAGTCGGCCAGCAACCCATCCACTTTGCCAGCACTGTACAGTTTTAAAAACCGCTGAATATGCCTAAAGTTGTGGGGCACAAATGTCAACCGATCATCTACTGCCACATTGGCTTTGGCATCTGCATCTTGGTCAAAGGCAAACAGTTTCCCTTTTTTTGAAAGAACTTTTAATATCTCCATGCTATGACCGCCGCCCCCATAAGTACAATCCACATACACGCCATCAGGGTTTATCTGCAGCGCCTCTATACATTCGTTTAGCAAAACAGGTACATGGTAATCCTCGGCTGCCTTGGTTTCCGTGTTACCTTTACTAATACTTTCCATGTTATGCCAAATGATTTTTACCAAACTTTAGGAGCCTGTGCGCCACTACCCAATACTTTCGAACTCATTTCGGTTACTTTTTCAGGAGTGAGCTCTTCCAGCATTTTATTATATTCTTTTTTGTCCCATATCTCAATCTTGTTCAGGTCGCCGGCCAATACTATCTCTTTATCAAGCCCAGAGTACGTTATCAAGTTGTCGGGTATGTTCAAACGCCCAGCACTGTCAATCTCTAAGGTAACAGCGCCTGCTATCAATGCCCTGCGTACCATCCTGTTTTCCCGGCTGTCGAAGGGGTTTACCTCGCTCAGTTTGTCTTCCAATATTCTCCAGTCTTCGGGCAGGTACATGTTCAGGCAATTGTCTTGTCCACGATTCAAGACAAACTTGAATGTACCCTCCGGCAGAATCTTCTTCAGACCCGCTGGCAGCAAGAAACGGCCCTTGCTGTCGAGTGTAACATCATATTCACCTGTAAATCTTGTCATTTGATTTTAAAAACGATTCCTGACACAAATTCCCACTTTCTCCTACAAAGAAACATTTTTTTCCCTTTTATAGTCAAAATTATTTTGCTGTTTGGCACATTTAACTTATGCACATAACAAAACCCTTGCTGGACAAGGGTTTGAAGCCAATACAAGGGAAAGCCCTGTGAATTACATGTGAATTAAATGTGGATTACTGTGGATAAGTGTCGGCGATGCAAATTGCTCGCCGCTTGCTGTAGGTTTTTAGCTGGGTTATATCAAAATCTGGGTGCAAGATCATTTATTGCAGCAGGCAATCAACAAAATGTTCGATTAACATAGACCTCTGCATGAAAATTCAGTACTGTTTAAGCTTATTTTAACCGTTTTCCCTCATTATTTGTAAGCTGCTATGCTTGGTTTCGCCAGTCATTTGCTTTTTATAAATGCCGTTTTGCCCCGACACCAAATAAGCCACCACACATGCAATAGCCACATACACGCCGCATTCACTTCCAAATAATTCTATGGCCATAATGCTACAGGCTAGCGGTGTATTGGTAGCGCCAGCAAATACTGCCACAAAGCCCATGCCTGCCAATAGCCCTGTAGGCAAAGGAATGAAATAGGAAAGTGCATTGCCTAAGGCTGCGCCAATAAAAAACAACGGAGTTACTTCGCCGCCCTTAAAACCTGCCCCCAATGTGATAATGGTGAATGCCATCTTCAACAAAAAATCGTAAACGGGCAATGGTTGGTTGAATGATGAAACGATGGTGGGTATACCCAACCCAATATATTTTGTAGTGCCAATGGCCACAACGGCAAGGGCTACAATAGCACCACCCACTAACGGACGAAAAGGAGGGAATGCAATTTTTGACTTAAAAATCGAACCAGTGAAATGAAGGGCTTTGCTAAACGAAGCTGCACATACACCAAATGCGAGACCTGCAACCACTGCGTAGATAATATTGAATACAGAGATATGAGGGATGAGGCGGATATCGTAATGCGTATGGTGTGTGTGCCAAAGAGTGGTTGCCATATTGGCGGTGATGGCCGATGCAAACGCTGGGAAAATAGCATCGTACCGTAACCTGCCGATGATACAAACCTCTAAACCAAAAATAGCACCAGCCAATGGTGTACCAAATACCGACCCAAAGCCTGCTGCAATGGCTGAGATTAATAAAATTTTGCGCTCGTTATCCCGTAGCCTCAGGGGTTTGCTAAACTGGCCGGCAATGGCGCCTGCCATTTGCAATGCTGTGCCTTCCCGGCCGGCCGAACCGCCAAATAAATGGGTTGCCATGGTGCCGAGGTACACAAATGGCGCCATGCGAACAGGAATGGTCTTTTTGGGTTGGTGAATGGCGTCAATAAGCAGATTGGTTCCAGCTTCCACATCCTTCCCCCAATAATAGTAAAGCAAGCCGATAGCTAAGCCAGCCACTGGTAAAAGGGCTATTACTTTCCAGCACATTGGGATCCTAAGCTTAGAATTCCACGTGGACAAGTTGTCGCG